>Ga0075156_10000325_pt1 | contig 24138 bp, 22 predicted proteins | sample JI81AbrownDNA_FD_70966 | JGI IMG/M metagenome (GOLD analysis project Ga0075156, IMG submission 70966) | Wastewater effluent complex algal communities from Wisconsin, to seasonally profile nutrient transformation and Carbon sequestration -... | ecosystem: Engineered > WWTP > Effluent > Algae...
TGCCGTAGTTCAACTGGCTGAGCGCGTCGATGACAGCCTCCACTGCGTCCTCGAGCTGCGTGGAGGTCTCGGCCGTGACGAAGACATCGAGGGCCTCTGTCTGGTTGTCCCTCAGGGCGTCCACTGTCCACGTCCCCTCCACGAAGGGGTTCGTGACGTCCTTGCGCCGCCAGGTGGTGCCCGTGGACGTGAAGGACTCCGGCGTCAGCGAGTACACCCCTGAGGTGAGCGTCAGCCAGCCACCGGGGATCGTGACCCGGCACACGACGTCAAGTTGCCTGCTGCTCACCGTTTGCCTCCGATCGGCTGGGCCAGACGCTGCCGGCGACGCTTGGCCGCGAGCTTCTGCGCCATCTGGTCAGGGTCCTGTGCCTGCACGGTGACCGCGCCCGTGAACTGGGTGCGGTAGTCGTAGGTGACGTCGTTGTTGTTGATCACCGGGGAGGAGTACTGCTGGGCCTGCGAGCCGCGGACCTCCGAGTTGTCCAGGTACCGGGACATGGTGGCCGCGAGCACGTCGGCGCCGCGCTGGTTCAGCGGGATCGTCGCCTCGGGGTAGCCGGCCTCAGCGATCCACGCGAGCGTCGGCTTGAAGTCGATGCCACCCTGAGCACGAACGCCGCCGGAGTACCAGTCACGCCACCCCGGAGCAGGTGAGGAAGCAGAGCCCTGAACAGTGCCGAGGAGGACGTCCTCGTTGTCCTTGATCTGGATCTTCTTGTCACGCCACAGTGACAGCCATCGCTCCACCGCCAGGCCGGTGCCCTCGACGAAGCCGGTGAACTTGCTGTCCATCGTGTCCTTGTCAGGGATGTTCGAGTAGAGACCGGTGTACATGCCGTTCGTGATCGCCGGGATGGACTCGGCGTACTGCGGGTTCGCGAGGTTGAAGATGGTGCCCATCATCGACTTCCCGAAGGCGTCTGCTGTCGTACCAACCGACAGCAACACCGCGGCAGTGAGCGAGCCGCGCGGCGGGATCTGCGACAGCATCGGACCGTACGAAGCCTTCATGATGCCAGCCATCGTCGACGTGTTCGTGGTGCTCTCGCCAGCGAGAATCTTCAGACTGCCGATCGCAGTGGCTGCCGTAGTGTCATCCAGGCCCATCGCCTTGCTGACCTTGTCCAGCACTGACGCCGGAGTCGGAGTCTGCTCCGTCATCGCCCCATACGAGGCCTTCATGATCCCGGCCAGCGTCGTCGTGTCGGTCGTGCTCTCCCCGGCGAGTTTCTCCAGGGCCTTCACTGCACCTGGCTCGCCGTTGATGCCCATCGCCTTGTTCACCTTGTTCGCCACGGCCGATGGCGCAGGAACCTGCTCGGTCATCGACCCGTACGACGCAGCCATGATTCCGGCCATCGTGGTCGTATCCGTGGGGCTGTTCTTGGCGAGATCTTCGAGGATCTTCACAGCGCCCTCGTTGCCCTTCATGCCCATCGCCTTGTTCACCTTTTGGGTGACTTCGTTCTCTGTCGGAATGCCTGAGACGATGCCGTCGAACGCCGTCTCCTGAGTGGGATGCAGGCCAGCGATCTCGACACCTGTCGTGGCTTCTATGAGGGCGAAGAACGTCTTCAACTCCGTACCCCAGAGCGCGGGGTCGATGCCAAGCCCCAGCATCTTCCCGAACAGGGTCTCCGCGGCGGCGATCTGGCCTTCTGTGGTGCTCATGTCAGGGATGTCCTGGAACAAGCCCACCATCTGCTCGTTCATCGACGCGATCGACGCTGCAGCGTTGGCGCCGACATCGCTGATCGCGTTCGCAGCCGAGATCCGCATCCGCTTGATCGACTTCTCGAAGGCCTCCTCCTGGCGCTTCTGCGCCTTCAGGTACTCCTCGAACGCGTCCTGCATCTGGATGCGGTGGTCCTCGGCCATGTCCATCATCGACGTGTTGAACGCCTCAGCGGCCCGGGCCTTGCTCTTGTTGTTGTCCTCCTCCATACGGGCGAGGTTCAGGCGCAGATCCTCCACGCCACGGCCGACCGCGATGGCGTACTCCTCGCTGCCGCGAGCCATCTGCAGGTTGAAGTCGGCGAGCGAATCAGCCATCGACGTGTCGAAGTCCGCCTTCGTATCCGCCATCGAGGTCTTGAAGTCTTCCTTCGAGCGAGCCTGGCTGGTGGCGAAGTCCTCCTGCGCGCGAGCCGCGGACGTGTTGTAGTCCTCCTCGCCGCGGGCCAGCTGCTGCGCGAAGTCCTCCGCCATGCGGGACGTCTGCACGTTGCCCGAGTCCTGCACCAGGGCGCCGGCTGCGGTGTTCTTGCGGGACACCGAGTCGTTCATCTTCCCGACAAGCGCACCGTTGCCCTCGGCGTCACCGAGGAGCCTCGAGGCCTGCTGCGCCTTCGACGCATCCGCGAGGTTCAGGGCCTTGATCGTGTCGTCGGTCATGCCGAGCTCGCGCAGCTTGTCGAGCGTCTTCTTCTGCTTCTCGACCGCAGCGGCCTGCTCGTCGAGGTTGGCCACCAGCTGCCCGGCGTCCATCACCATCTCGACCTGCATGCGCTTGAACGGGTCGTACATCTGCTTAGCGGCGTCCTCCGTCATCCGCTTCATCGACTTGGAGTAGTCCTCCATCATGCGACGGCGGTTCTTGTTGTAGTCCTCACCCGCCCTCGTCTGACCCTTCTGGAAGTCCTCCTGAGCGCGACCCTCCTGCAGTTGGAAGTCACGGTTCGCGCGCTCCACCTGCTTGTTGTAGTCACGGGTCGCGCGCACTCGGCTCGTCTCGAAGTCCTCCGTGGAGTTCTTGCGCTGCCGCTGGTAGTCCTCCTCCATCCGGGTCTTCTGCTTCTCGTAGTCCTCGACCATGCGGCCGACACCCGTGATGTAGTCCTCCTGCTGGTACTCCTGCGACCGGCCGAAGTCCCGAGTAGCGCGCCCCACCGACCGGTTGTAGTCCCGGTTCGCACGACGCTTCGACGTCCGGTAGTCCTCCTTCTGGTAGCCCTTGTTCGTCTCGTAGTCCTCAGTCGCCCACTGCTCCTTCAGTGCGGCGTCACGAGCGATCGAGCCAGCCTGGATGCCGGACTGGCGCTGGATGGCGCCGGTCTGCTGCTGCAACGCGCCCATGGCAGCGAAGCGGCCCTGCATCTGGCTGACCGCATTCGCCTGCGCTCCCGTACTGATGTTGACGGTGGACGTGTTGAGGGAGTTCATGGCGTAGTTCGTTGGCGACTTGGGGACGTTCGCCGCAGCCCGCCCGGCCTGGATCTGCTCGATGAGGATCGCGTTCTGAGACTTCCCGGCCTGAGAGAGCTGCGCTTGCGGAGTAGCCTTCTCGAGAGCCTTCGCGAAGACGTTCCACTCCGTGGAGTTCTCCGTGAACTGCGCCTGCCCGACCTGCAGGTTGCGCATTCCCTGGGCGGTGTTGCCGCCAGTCCCCTCGTTCGCCAGTTCGAGCAGGCCGTCAGCGGCCTTGGACAACTTCGCCGCGTTGGACGATTCGTTGGCGTACGCGTCGTAGGCGAGTTCCTGCTTGCTGAAGCCCGACTTATCGAGAGTGGGATCAGTGATGAACTTGCCCTGCTCCCGGCCAGCCTCGCTCGCCTTCGACATCACACCGATGAGGGACTGGGCACCCTTGTCGAGCAGGCCGGCGCCCTTGAAGAACGTCTGGAAGACACCCTCTGACGTGGAGGCGGCCTTCTCGTTCTCGGGTGTACCACCAGCGAACTGGCGCATGGACACGTTGTCCTCGAGCAGCCCGGCCTCCTTGGCGGCCATGTACTCCCTGTAGAACTGGACGTCCTTGCCTTCGTCAGTGCCTATCGCCTGCTTGATGAAGTTCTCAGCCGTGTACTGCTGAACTGGCTGGGTAGTCCCACCGAGACTCAGCCCAGTTTTCTCGGCGTCCTCCTTGGATACTCCCCCAATAACGGCAAGCTGGCCTGCTACGGCCTGCGCAGCGGCTGAGTTCTCGGACGAGAAGCCAAGCGCCTTTCTAGACGTTTCCCACGTATCCTCGAACGCCTTCATCGCGGCGACGTCCTTGGCGCTGATCGTCTCTCCACCAGCCTTGACTGTTCCCGTGAAAGGAGCAGAGTCGGCCTCAATGCCCTGCATGATCGCGCGGCCCATGTCCTTGGCGATTTCCATCTGCGCCTCGTTCATGTTCCCCTGAATGCCGCCGGTGTCAGTGTTGGCGACGAGGTTCTGAAGACTGCCATCGATGTCAGGGGCGAGCCTTCCGTTATCACCCAGCTGACCGAGCACCATCTTGCCGACGCGGTTGGCAGTGCTCCCGTCTGTCTGGTTGGCGACATCCCCCATGATTCGGGCCAGGGCGAACGTGTCCGTCGACGTGCCCATCGCGTTCGTTACCTGCGCGGCGATACCCTCGTCGGACTTGTCGTCGCCCTGCAGCTTGAACTTCGACTGGTAACTGGACGAAGCAGCGTTAGCCATCTCGTCTTCCGTCAACTGCGTCGCCGAGGCCATCGTCGTGTTCTGCTTCGTCAAGGTCTCCGTTGCGTTCGCGGACTCGATCGAGAAGTCCTTCAGGCCACGGCCGGCCATCCCGATGGACTCCATGAACCCGTTGAACGTGCCGTAGATGTCGGACTTCGATCCGAACCCGCCTTCTCTCGCCGCCTCACCCTTCTTGTTGCTCGAGTACGCCATGTAGCCAACGCCACCAGCGGCCATTAGGCCCATCATCATCGGGCTCATGCCCAGCGCGCCACCGACACCCAAGATGCCACGCTTAGCCGTCATGAGGCCCTGGTCGCCCATCGCAAGCGCCCCGGCGGCAGTACCACGGAGCGCCTTGGTCATGCTCTGGCCGTCAGGCCCACCGGCGTCACGGAACTGCCTGAAGAACGAACTAGTCCGAGCGCCCAGGTACTGGCCGTAACTCTGCGGTCCAGTGCCGGGGACATAGCCTGCCGACGTTGGCAGACCACGCAGGGCAGCCTTTCGATCGACCTCCTGCTGCCTCAGCTCGGACACACGAGCTCGATGCTCGTCGCCGGACTTGCTGTGGATCGGATCCAGTCCCGCTGCCTGCCGGTAGGGGTTGCCAAGGCCTGCGAGCAGCGCGCGGCCGGCAACATCCTTGCCGATAGCGAGGGTCTGCTTCGCCCCGGCCTTTAGCGTGTCAAGAGGCCTCACGGGTGGCCGGCTCGGATCGTAACCAGCGCCACCGATCGCCTGACCGACATGAGCCAGTTTCCCCGAACTGTCAGGGACCTGGCGACCAGCTGCGCCGAGGACCATGCCTCGGCGCAAGTCAGTGAATCCCTTGGAGTCAGCGATCTTGTCCTTCGCGATCTTCGCCATAGCAATCATCGCCAAAGCGTTCGCTCCACCCATCGCGAAGTTGCCCACCATCGAGCCGACACCGACGGTCTTCGCGACACCCTGACCAATGTCCGAACCGGTGATGTTCTCCGCGACGCCAGCGACGCCCTTCATGATCTCGACCTGGCCCTTGGCGACGTTCAGCATCGGCTGAGCAATGTTGACGACGGTCTGGCTCATCGTCTCCTTCAGCTCGATGACCGAGTCGGTGAGCCCGTCGAACATGACCTCGGCCGACTTGGACGTCGACCCGTCGCCGTATGCGCTCACCGCCTCCTCGATCGCCTTACGCGGACCACCAGCGTTCGCAAGCGCTTGGATGGAGCGCGTGTCGCGAACCGTGTCGAAGCCGAGGGTCTCCATCATGCGGGAGGTGTTCACCCCGCCCTTACCGACAGCCTCCGTGAACTTCGACAGGAACTCCGCCGGGTTGTTCTTCAGCAGGCTCGTCAGGTTCTCGCTCGTGGTGCCCATCAGGTCCGCGTACGCCTTCAGGCCTGGGCCGCCGTCGCGCACTGACCGGTTCATGTCGAGCAGCACCTTGTTGAACGTGTTCGCCGCCCGGTAACCGTCCTCACCGAGAGTGCTCATCGCCGTCGACAGGCCCATCACCTGCGTCTGCGACAGACCCACCGTCGACGCCACAGGAGCTAGGGCCTTCGAGAACGCAACGACGGCCGGTGCTGAACCACCCATCTTCGAGGTGACCGTCACCAGGGAGTCAGACAGCTTCTCGAACTGGTCGACGCCGTTGCCCATCGTCTTGTTCAGCTGCATGAACTCCTTGGCGGAGCCCCCAGTGACGCCCTCAAACTTGATGAACGACTTCCCCAGCTTCTCCAGCTGCTTCTCGTTCTTCAGCCCGACGGCCTGCATGTCCTGCATCACCTGGACGGCCTTGCCCATACCCACGGGGAAGTCGCGCGCGAAGCCCTTCGTCACCTTCTGCAAGGTGTTGAAGTCCCCACCGGTGATCTTGGTGGTCGCCTCGATCTTCTCCATCATCTTCTGGTAGCCGGCGGCCGTGTCCAAGGCCACGGACTGGGTCTTCGTGAAGCCCGTCATCTTGCCGGTCAAGCCCACCATGCCGGCCGAGAGGTCCGCCATCGATCCGGCCATGCCGTCGGCGACCTTCGTGTACTGCTCCGTCAGGGCGATCGCCTGACTCATGTTCGTCTGGTAGGTGTTCCCGCCCTCGACAGACAGGCCTACGCCGACGTCGTAGTCGCTCACGAGCTACCCCCGGCGGGCCGGCCTTCGCGATGGCTTCGACGCGAGCTCGCGCGCCTGGCGAGTGGGCATGAGTGATATCCGAGCACCGGGCTTGTCCTTCGCCTCGTCAGCGGAAGCGTCCTTGACCGCACAGCCGTGACAGCGCACGACGATAGCCTCGTAGGCATAGCGGTCCTCCTCCCACTCCCATTCTGCCGTACCGCAGCTCTGGCAGACAGAGGATGACTCGATCAGGTACGCGACCAGCTTCGCCCGGTCCATGGGATCCCACTCGAGCAGCGCCGAGTGGGGAAGCCCATGGTCAGTGCACCAGCCCAGCTCTAGCTTGAAGGCCGCGTCGTACCGGAGCCGGGCTCGGTGAAAGGGACGTCCAGCCCCTTGGAGCAGACCTCGACCGCGGACGAGAACACGTCCATGACCTCACCACGGCTCCACTCGTCGGAGTCCCACAGCTCCTTCGCCTCGTTCGGCGTCAGGTGCGGGTCCAGCGAGCACGCTGCGATGAGGGCCGGCCCGAACGTGTCCGGGTTGTACGCGGCGCCCTCGTTCTTCTGCTCCGGCGTCGGCTTGTGCATCGACACCAGGACGTCGTACGCCTTCGAGCCGATCGCCCGCAGCAGGAGCACGTGCTCGATGACGTTGCCCTCATCGTCGGGCACCTTCAGGATGACCTCCTTGGTGCGCGGAGGCTTGCCGATCAGCGCCTTGAACGTCGCAGGCTTGCGCTTCACCACGGTCTTCTCGGCCTCTGATGCGGCCTTCTCCGTTGTCGCGTCGATCTCGTGCTCGTCCACCTGGTCTCCTCGATCTTGGATGACATACAGAAGGGGCAGGTACCCCTCCCGTAGAAGGTAGTACCTGCCCCTGCTGTTCGTCTATCGGCGCGCCGTGGTTACGGCTGGGTCACCGACGCGCTCGCGATCGACAGCGGGCCGTCGCCGGCCGCGTTGTGGGCGAGCACCTTGAAGAAGGACGTCGTGGCCGTGGTGAGGCCAGTGACCGCCGCCGTGGTGCCGGTGATCGTGGCCGTGCACAGCGTGTAGACGCCGTTGACCGTCGACGCCTTGTAGACGGCGTAGTACGGGCTGGTGAGCCCGGCTCCGACGTACGACGGGGCGTCCCAGTCGACCGTGGCCGTGGTGGCCGCGGTGGCGGTCGCCTCGACGTTGGTGGGCGCGCCGGGCACCAGCGAGCTGGCGGCCACAACGGCCTCCTCCTCAGGCTCCTCGGGGACCGAGCAGGTGAGGGTGAACGTCTGGGCCGTGTTCGACGCGAGGTTCGAGGCCGCACGCGAGGTGACGGCGATCGGCCACACCTCGAGCTCCTGGCCGGCCTCCGGGATGTTGTCCACCCCGGTGCCGCCGAAGCGGGAGATGAGGACGTAGCCCTCGGCGTCGCGCGGGAACATGCCCCAGGCGTCGTCGGCCTCGTCGTCGCGGTACATGTCCGCGGTGAACGTCGCCTGGACGGTGCCCGGGATGTTCGTCTCGAACTTCCGCTTGATGTTCGGCGTCGGCACCGTGTTGCCCTGCGTCTGGGCGTTGATGCTGATGACGAAGTCGGTGATGTCGGTCGCTGCGGCGAGCTCTGCCACAGTCGGTGCCGCGAGGTCCGCCGGACGGGTCACGGTGAACCCAATCCAGGACTGCTCATTCGGGATGATGCGTGACATGGGAGATGCCCTTCTCGTGGGTCGCTCGCGCGAGTGACTAGTAGGAGTCTAGGACCATTTCACGGCCCGCGTTCATGATGCGACCTGCAATGTGAGCGCATCCAGCGCGCTCCACAGCGGCGGATCCACCTGGTCCGAGCGGGTCATCGCCCCCAGCGAGCGCCACTCGGCGAGCCTGACCGTGTACCCGCTGCCCACGCCGTACAGGTCGACCACGGCGCTGCGGATCGCGGTGGCCACCCAGTCGGCCTGCTCCCTCGAGGCCCCGTAGTAGCCCAAGCGCCACTGCGTGACCCACGTCTTGACGTGCTCGTTGTAGCGCAGGTTCGTCTCCCGCGGGTTGGCGCCCTGGAACGACAGCACCCCGTAGGGGACGTAGTCCCCCACGTTCGGCTGCCCATTGGACCAGCCACCAGCTGTCGGCGCGACACCATCGCCCACGAGCTCGCCCGAGGACACCGCCAGGGCGGCCACCAGGGCCGTGGTCAGCGAGCCTGTATCGATCACCGCAACTCCTCTCGCAGGGCCGCCTGAGCGCCCTTCCCAGCCCTCTTGGACACCTCACGAGCCACGATAGGGGCCTGAGGACCCACAACGCGGATCTGGGAGCCCTTCATGCGGATCTGGTGGCCACGGGCCCGGAAGCCGGTCAGGTTCTTCCTAGCGCCGTTCTGGATGATCTCCGGGGCTCGCTCGCCAACAGCCCTCAGCCGCTCGAGCTCGGCGAGGAGGGCGTCGTTGTCCTTCATCGCTTCGCCCACGGCAGCTGGTATGCGGCGCGCTCCCGCTGGATCGACTCCCGAGCAGCCCAGCCGTACCTGTTCGGAGTCGTCGCGATCTCCCCGCGAGCTCGCGCGTAGGCGGCGTAGTTCTTCCTCTGCCGTTCGTTCAACGGCTTGGCAGTGTCATGAGGCGCACGAGGCTGCGTCATTCCCTGGCGCTTGGCCGCCGCGCGGCCGATCTGCGACCCGCGATGCCGGTAGAAGGCCTCCAGACTCGAGGCCGATGTCGCCTTCGCGATCTCAACGAGGCTAGGCATCAAGACCACTCCGGAGACGACTGGATGCCCTGGACCTGCATCTTGCGCGCGGCCGGGATCTGCGAACCAGCCTCGACGTCCATCACCCGGTAGGCCCGGCCGACCATCGTGGGGTCCGAGTGGGCCGTGATCTCCACCAGGTCGTCGACGTGGGGCAGGTCGGCGGACATCGGGATGGACACGAAGGTCGAGGAGAACGTGGAGAGCTCGTCGCCGATGCCCATCGTCAGAGGCCCGGCCACCGTCCACACCCGACCAGCACCCTCGTAGACGGTGTCACCGGCCGGATCAGCCGTCAGGATGCCCGTGTTCGTGTCCAGAGTCGGGTCGGCCAGCCTCGACACCCGCACCGTGGCGGTCATGTTGGACTCGGCGTACCGCTGGGCGGCGTCGAGGGCGAACGCCGTCGAGTACAGAGGGCTCACGGGAGCCGCCGTGGCTTCAATCGCTGGTCGTTGGCCAGACCGCTGGCGAGCTTCTTGGACTGCGCGGCGAGCAGCAGCTGGTCCTCGACCTGCGCCTTCGTGCGCCTCTTGGAGTCAGCCCACGACGTATGTCGCCAATCGACGCTTGGGCCTCCGCCGCCACCACGTCGATCCCTATCGAACGAAGCCAGCGTCCGGCGCTCCTGGTCCAGACGCTTGTACGCAGCGTCGACGGTCCTGCCACGGCCGTGGCGATCCGTGAGGAAGTGCGCGTAACTGGCGTCGCGCGTCACTCGGTCTGACACCTTGCCGTTGTTGCGCACCTCCGCCCGCTGACGCTTCATCGCTGACAGAAGCGCCGCCTTCTTGTTCGGCGTCATCGCCTTCGACAGTTCCACCAGAGACGGCATCATGACCATCCCTCCAGTTCCAGCGCCAACGTCGACGGGTCGTAGTTGCCGTAGTCCTGCGAGCCGGCCCGATAGTTGTCCATGAACCCGATGCCGAACATCAGCGGCTTGATCGAGAAGTCCGGCGCGTCGTCGAGCAGCGTCCCGGAGGCCACTGGCGCCGTGCCCATCTCGTTCTTGTACTGGTCCCGCAGAGACGAGGCCAGGTCGTTGTACTTCTGCTGCAGGCCATCCACCGCCACCGAGACACCGTCAGCGGAGACCGAGACCTCCCGGGCGAACTGGCCGGCGATCGCCTCAGCGCAGGCCGCGGCCGCCATCAGCGGGGAGTCGTACACCGTTTCGAGGCGGGCGATGACGTAGGCGATGCCCTCGTCCGTCAGCAGCTGGCGGTCCTCGTTGATGTCGCCGATGAGGAAGCGGATCTCGTCCACCCCACCATCAGCAGGATCACCGGAGTACGTCCAGGTCATGGGTCACCCGTTCCACCGCGGCACGTGCCGCTGAGCCGGAGTCAACTGCACTCGACGAGGCAACTGGCCCGTGCGGACAGCCTCATGCCGAGCCAGCCCCTCTCGGTAGCGCTTGTTCGACAACTGCGCGTACTGACGCCCCGGGCCCGGAGCGGACGCGACAGCCTCACGTCGGTCGAGGAAGGTACGGAAGCCCTCCTGCTTGCCTGTGGGGCTGGTCGCCTCGACCTTGCGCTTCGTCTCCACCATGCCCTCAGGGGCCGTGCCGGGCGGCCGGACCTGGCGCAGCGTCGTCTGCGGCGCCCTCTCGTCCATGAACAGAGCGCCGTACTTGTTCTTCCGCGGCTTCTTCATCTTCGGCGGCGGAGTCACACCGAAGCCAGGGCGCTTCGCATGCGCGAACACGCGATACGCCTCCTCGCTGAGGGCCTTCGACGCCTCGACGCTCTCAGCCTTCTTCCTTCTGCGCCGCGCGTTGGCGCCCTTGGCCGCGAGCAGGCCGGCCAGACCACCGACGGCAGACGACCCACCCATGAGGGCCGCGAAGCCCTTGTTCGTTCCAGCGAAGCGACTGGCTCGCGAGCTCTCGCGGCCGCCGATCTGACGACCCCAGTCCTGCAGCGCGAGCCCAGTGACGCCTGCGGTACCACCAGCGATGCCAGCAGCCGATCCGCCGATGATGCCAGCAGTCTCGCGGCCGCGGTCACTGAGCTTGGCGATCTCGCGCTGATGTCGCGCCGCCTTGTAGATGTCCTCGCTCATGTCGGCTCCTTCTCCACTCGCAACCAGCCGGTGCGCTCCCACGCCTCTACGCGGAGCCAACCAGTCGCCTCAGGAACATGGTCCCCTACTTCGTACCGCTTGTCGTCGACTGTGAGCGGCTTCTTCGCGAAGTACTTCGGCCACACCTCGACAGGCTCAACCTTCGGCGCCCTCGTCTTGCGGGGCCTGGCCGTCTCCACGGGAACCATCTCGATCTCGGACACGCTCACAGCACCTCCACGTTCGACCCGGTCCTGGCACCGGCGCCGTCGCGGACAACGATATGGCGTACCCCGGGGCCGGAGTAGTTGTGGCCGAAGATCCGCGAGCGTTTCGCGTCCACCTGACCGTCACCCCACTCCACCGTGAACGGGTGCACCCCGCCAGCCACTTCGAGCGACACGCCGACGCCAGCCGTGTGGATGGTGAGGGTCACTTCCCGTACTTCCGCTTCATCCCCGCTCGCAGCGACGCTGCCTTGTAGATCTCCTCCGACATGATTCCTCCCAGGGCTCAGGTGATGACGACAGGGCCAACGACTGCCGACTCGCCAGCGAGGTTGACGGCCTTCAGGCGCAGGTTCTCCCCGAGGATCGGGGCGAGCGCCGGCGTGCCGTACGCGGACACGTCGACCGTGATCGGCGACGTGTTGTCGTCCGGGGTGACCGTGACCCACGGGTTCTGGGTGAGGTCCGTCTGGCCGATGCGGTACGCGTACGTGGTGACCGCGCCGCCTGCGGCCGGCGGAGTGAAGGTGATCGCCAGGGAGTTGCCCGTGACGTCGCCGGCGATGGCCGTCGGCGGATCCGGCAGGACCACCGAGTACGCCACCTGGTCGGACTGGACGCCCGAGCCATGCAGATTGACCGCGCGCAGCCGGATGTTGCCCGACGCGCCACCGTCCACCGGCACCGAGACCGGGCTGGATGCGTCGGCCGGGTCCAGAGCCGTCCACGCACCTGTGCCGACCTTGTACTCGTAGTTCGTGATCGGGGCGCCACCGGCCGCACCAGGCGTGAACGAGATCGTGACCGTCGTCGCACCAGCCGCCACAGCAGACAGGCCCGTGGGGGCCGCGGGGACGTCCTGTGTCTGCTCCTGCGCCAGCAGGGCGTTCAGGACCTTCACGTTCAGGCCCACCGGCACCGTCCGGCCGGCCTTGTGCGCGTCCTGGCCGTTCGGGGTGGGCGACAGGTACAGCGAGCCGTTCGACAGGTAGGCCGACAGGGCGTTCGTGCGCGCGAGGAACTCGACATCGGCGTACTCGATGCGGGCATCCGCGGCGTACGAGACACCGTTGATGGTCTGCGCCCAGGAAGCCTTGACGTCAGTGGGGACGGTCACGGTCTGCATTGCTGCTCCTCAGTTAGACCAACGGCGCCTGGGGCAGCGGTGAAATGTCCACCACGAGCCCCAGGCGCCGCTGGATCACGATCAGACGACGACGTCGCTCGCGAACACGCCCAGGTCAGCGGCGACGACCTTCATGTCGTAGGTCATCTCGCCCTCGACCCGGTCGGACGCGATCGGGTCCATCCGGAAGCGCTTGATGCGCAGGCCCTCGGAGTTGCCGCCGAGGTAGCCGTTCCACGTGAACGTGTAGCCGGCCGACGGGGTCTTCATGGCTGCCGCCTTCGGGGCGTAGCACATGAGCGCCGCCTTCGAGTCGGAGATGAAGTCGTACGTCGCGGCCGCGTCCTGGACATCCGCATCGGGGATGTCATCGACGTCCGTCGACGTCGCGTAGCTGACGAACAGCTGCTCGACGTTGAACAGCGAGGCGATGAGGTCCTCGGTGATGATGCCCTTTTGGGTCCACTTGATGCGGTCCAGGATGTCCGCGTGCTGCAGCAGGTGCAGCATGACCTCGGCGCCCAGGACGAGCTTGTTGGGCTTGAACCCGGTCAGCTTGCGGAAGTCCAGCTGCCAGCGGGCGACGTCACCGATCGGATCGGAGCCGGCCGAGGACCACTTCGTGAAGTCGGTCGTACCGGCGTACTCCGTGGTCCACACGCCCGTGGTGAAGAACCGGGCGTTCCAGTCCATGTCCCGCTTGAGCAGGAGCTGGTTGGTGACGAACTCGGTGGCCTCCTTGTCGAGGTTCCAGTTCGAGTCCGTGTTGGCCCGCGACTGGTCGTCGACGTCCGAGTGGACGGCGTACACCTCGGCGAAGTAGGAGTCCGTCGTCGCGGTCCAGCCGACGCCCGGGCTCTCGGTGCCAGGCGCGCGCTTCTTGACGTCAGTGCGACGCCACGCGGCCTTGCCCATCTTCCAGTAGATGTTCGACTGGTGCTTGACGGGCACCTTCGGGAAGATCTTGTCGCAGATGAAGGCATCCGAGTCCTGCTTCCAGGACAGCGACACGTTGGTCAGCGGCACGTTGACGTGCAGGTCTGACTGAGTCGGGTTAGGCATGGTTCAGTTCTCCTTGTCAGCTCAGGCCAGCAGGACGCTGATGAGTTCGCCGTCTCCACCGGACGTCAGGGCGACGCCAGCGCGGGTCTTGCCGGACGTCCACGGGATCGCTCGGCCGGTGACGTCCTCCGGCATGACGTCCTGGCCTGCAGTGACCGTGTCGCCCGCGAACACCTTCGTGACGCCGAAGACGGCGACGGTGGCCGCGTTGTTGGTGTACTGCGGCTTGTTCTGCAGCACCCCGATGCACGGGCCGTCATCGGCCACGGCCAGGCCGCAGGTGGAGACGCCGGTGACCTTCACGAACAGGTACTGCTTGCCGTAGTTCGGCGCAGCCGAACCGGGAAGCCCGGGGACCCCCGTGTACGTGGCCAGCGAGCTGTCCGCGTTCAGGGTGATGGACTTGAGGACCTCTTCGTACGCCATGATCAGCGTCCCTTCTCGTTCAGGTAGGCGTCGTACGCCGACGGATTGGCGTCGAACATCGCGGTGGTGATCTGCGCCTTGGAGAAGTCGGACTTGCCGACGTACTCGTCCGCCATGGCCTCGACCTGGTCGAGCACCGTGCTGGAGTCACCGTCGCCGACGTAGCCGAGCTCGTCGAACAGGTGGTCGCCGATGGCGGTGAAGAGCTGGTCGAGAGCCTCCAGCTCGTCCTCCTCGAGCACCGTGGCGCTCTTCATGAGGATGACGCCGAGGGTCTCGGAGTCGATCGGGAGGTTGTACTCCGCCGCTTTGGAGATGAAGGCACTCGCGATGCGCTCGCTCTCGACTGCCTCGGCGTACTCGATCGCCGCGGCCGACTCGGCCTTCGTGATCTCGAGCTCAGTCGCCATCTTGACGATGATGTCCTGAGTGTCCTGCTCAGTGGTGGCCTTGGAGATGAGCTGCCCGATCTCCTCCGCCAGGGACTTGGATGCCATGACTGCTCCTGCTCCTGTTGCGGCTCCGGCGGTTCCGGCTGCGGTGTACTTCGCCCACGCGGGGGCGTCCTTGATCTTCTTCGTCCCGGCAGCGGCCTTCTGGCCGAGTGCCGCCGGGTTGTTCCACCTCGCGTTCTTCACTGGCGAAGCAAGGCCCTTGTAGCCGGCCTTGAATGCCTGCAGGGGCGCCATCATGCCCTTCTCGACGCCCTCACTGTCCTCCAACTCCGCGACGATCTCGTCGAAGTCTTCGGCACCCTCATCGACGAGCACGAGCAGTTCGCCGTCCTCGTCCACCACAATGTCACCGTGCTTGAGGTCATCGACGTCGACGACATCGAAGTCGTCCTCGCTGAGGTCCGTGTTGTCATCCACAGCGACACCCTCCATGGCCTTCGACAGGGCGACGAGCCCGTGCTGATTGGCGGGCCTGTCCACGAGAGAGATCTCGTCGACTTCCTCGACCGTCAGCTTGCTTCGGCTGGTACTCATGATGGGTCAATCATGCTGCACACAAGAGCGTCCTGCACGCGATCGGGATGCATTTTCGTGATCCTTTCGTTATGACCAGGGCCGGTTGTTCTCGGACTGGCCGTGCTTGTACGCCGCCAGGGCGAGCGCCGCGAGGCCGGCAGAGCCTGCTCCGGACGCGATCCGGCGCCCCAGGCCGTTCCCTGGGGCGAGGATCGCGATGCCACGCTGCGACCCCTTCGGCAGGGGCCTCGGCGGCTTCGCCGTCAGGGCCTTCATGCCCTCCTCGTCCGTGGCGCGGATGATCCGGGTCCCGCGAGCCGCGTTCACGCCCAGGAGAGCTGAGCCGCCTGCGGCCGCGCCAGTGAACAGGCCCAGCCTGCGCTGCCGGTCCGACTCGGAGTCGAAGTTGCGGTCCCGCTTCTCCAGCTTCGCGGCCTTCTCCCACTCCTCGTCGGAGACGGGGCCCATGCGCTTGGACAGCAGATTCTGGCCCACGCCCGATCCGCGACCGGGGACCTCCTCGGACTTGGAGATGAGGGACTGCTCAGACTTGGCCACAGGCTTGCTCCCTGCTGTCGCTAGCGGCATCTCCAGGTCGCGCCGGAGGTTGGCGTGCTTGACGCCCATCCACGCCTGGTCGATGGCCATCTTGTGCTCGGCCTGCTCGTGCTTCTTCTGACGTTCGAGGTCGGCTGCCACCTTGCCGTGGACCTTGGCCTTGATCTTCTTCTGGTCCGACTTCCACTTGTCCCGGCTGGACTTCTCCACCTTGGCCTCCCTGCTCAGAACCCTGTTCGCCACCACATCGCCTGCCGTGTTCAGCACCTGCAGGCCCAGTGCCCCCGCGGCGCCGGCACGGATCAGCCGTGCGCGGCCCACTGGGGACTTCAGCCTCTGGGCCAGTCTGCCAGTCACCGGGCCACCCGGCGCGACCTTGTTGCTTCCCGGGAACCGGTTCGTGACGCCCTTCTGCCTCAGTGCAGGGTTGCGCGCAGCAGCTGCCGTCGCAGCGACGCCGGCCGTGAGCCCCACGATGTTCGAGGCGAGGCCGACCTGGGCCTGCTTGCGCTCGAACTTCTCCTTCTGCTCGGCCTTCGTCTCCCGCTTGGACACCGTCATGAGTACGACACCCCGTAGCCGATGGGGCTGTGGATCATCGACTGGCCGATCGCCATCTCGCGAGCTGCCGCACGGATCATGCTGCGCTGCCATGGAGCGATCGGCTTGCCCAGGACCGCGCGAGCGCCGACGGCCATGAGCCGGGCTGCGGCCTGCTGATCCAGAGGGCTGATCATGCGCGGAGGGGCCAGAGTGAAGTTGCCGCGCGCCCACTCAGGGATCGGCAGCTCCTCAACGGCCTTGCCTACGACGCAGGCGCCGGAGTTCGGGGTGTCCATCACGCATCCACCGGAACCCTCTTGCCCTTGCCGTGGATCGAGAAGCCCGTCTTCTTGCCGGACTTGTAGTCCTGCCACGTCTCCTCGTCACGGACACCGAAGCCCGTCCACCAGCCCAGCGGAGTGTCCTCCGGCAGACCCATCTTCTCGATCTTCTCCGGGGTGATGACGAACGACTCGATCAGGTCCATGGCATGGAACGGCTGGTCGCCGTCCCGGCGGTGCTGGGAGCCACCGACGCGGGACTTCATCACGTACTGGTACGCGGCGTCCTCGATGTCGCTGATGTCCATCATGTCGCCCTGACGGTCCACGACGGGCTGGCCGTCGATGGTCGTCACCGAGGCGTAGCCGAACACCTGGCGCTTCTCCTCGTCGACCTTGGAGATCTCGCCGGACCACACGACCTCATGCATGTCCTCTTCCTCTTCGGCGGCCTTCGTCAGGTACCGAACCTCGACGTCGTCGTTGCCCTTCTTCGCACCCCCGGCGATCGCGCCCAGAACAGCACCAGGAACCGCGATCGTGCCCGTCGCGATCAGAGCAGCCTTCTTGCTCTTCAGGCGCTTCACGCCAGCCTTGACGCCGCCCTTGCGCGGGGTGTCGACCATGACGTCGCGGCCGGTCGTGGTGGGCACGTGCAGGTCAGCCACATCCGGGTTCATCTTCACGACCCGGTCGGGAGAGTAGAGGAACTCCCAGACGTCGGCAGGCTCAGCCGAGTCGCCGAGGATCGCCTTGCAGAACTCCTGGAAGTCAGGATCGACCTCGAGCAGCGACTTGACCACGATCTGCGAATCCATGGGACTCCTCCTCATCAGACATCATCCCCGAAATCGAGGCGGTGTATTGCTACATAGCGGTCGGGAATCTGCTCGATCTCCTCAGGGGAGTACTGGCCTGACTCGGCCATCAGCTCACTCAGGGTAACCGGATCACCGGCGACGACCCTGACAGGCGCCCCGCGCGCTGCCCACCGCTGCTGGTCGTCATCAGACACGACGAACAGATCCGAGTCGGGGATGAATGCACGGATCTCCACAGTCCAGCCACCGTCGACAGGGATCACTGCGGGGTAGAGCCGTCTGTCGTCGTAGTCGAGGGCCCTCATGATCGGGTACTTCCCCGAGTTGTAGGCAATCACCTTGATGGCGAGCCGGCCAGCCTCATTGGCCTCAATCGAGTCCTCGTAGACCACCACCACACCCTCAGACCGAACAGGGATGGGCGCGTACGTGGACCGCGTCTCCTGCACGAGCTCGTCGACGGTATCGCTGAACGAAGTCAGGGCGTCAAGGGCGTCCTGTTCAGCGATGATCTGATCGCGCGAGTCCTCGTACGTCCCGCCGTCACGGCCCATGTCGACAAGCGTCGCCAGGACATCCGGCGGCAAGTTCGCCGCTTGCCCGCCGGCCAGCCCCAGATTCGGCCCCTTGCCCTCGGCAGCCAGCCTCCTGCGCTCCTCGATGTTGTGGGCGTTCTGCTTCATGGCCCGAGACTGCATAAGCCGCATGGCCTGCTGGTTGGCGAGGCCCTCTCGGGTCGTGGTGATCTGCTGCTGGCGCTCCGTGATCGCCTGCTGGCGAGCCGAGGTCTTCGTCGGCTCGTCCTCGATCTCGTGCATCCGGGCAGAGTGCCTCGAGACGTTCCGGACCTGGCGGTGCTTCTGACGGCTCTTGCGCTGCTTGCGCGCGGCCTGACGCTCGAGCAGCGACTTGGGCTGCGCCAGCTCAGGCGTCACGGCCTTGTCCCGAAACCGGCCCTTGGGGCCACGAGGATGCTCCTCCTCCTCGAAGTCGCCGTCTGCGGCCTTGCTCGTCGACGTGCGCGTCGACGGCGGATCCCAGGTCCCGAACCGGTCCTGCGGCAGAGATGGAACGTCCTCCTCCTCCTCTGTCCGGTCAGGCTCAAGCTCGCTGGAGCGGCCAGCGATGTCCTTGTCGTTCGACAACTTCAGGTGGATGGCCCGGGAGAAGTCGACGTTCTTCGGCGCAGCCGGGTGCGGCTTGTACGAGAACATGCCCGGCAGGATGTCGAACCCCTCCGGAGTCTGGATGCTGTCCATCAGGCCGATGGGGGTGTACCGGTAGTACGTGCCACCCGTGGCGAGCTCGCCGAAGTCAGCGGAGTTGTCCGAGCCGTCAGCGAAGGCGATGTCACCGTCGAACACCAGCATCACCTGGGAGGCCGGCCCCTGATCACGTGGCGCGCGGGCGGCGTTGATCCCCAACTGGGTCAGGGCCATCGTCATCTCCGGGTGCCGCATGGCGACCATCTGTGGGTCATCCGTGCGGTGGATGAGCGCACCGATGTTCACGCCCTTCTGCTTCACGATGTCGACCGCGACATGCTCGGGCACCAGGACGTAGCGCTTGTGGAAGGTCGGCATGACCACGCCCGAGAACTTCCCGTTCTCGTCCCTGGGCTCGTTGGCGAGCGGCTGGGCGATGTCCCACGGATCGACAGCACCAGTGGGAGCAGGCTTGGGCGGCTTCGGGTTGAGGGCGTTCTGCAACTGGGTGAGGGCCGCCTGCTTGCGCTGGGCAGCCGCCAGGGCCAGCCGCTTCGCCTGCCGGTCCACCATCTTCGACCGGACGACGTCCAGAGCCGACTGCGCCTCAGAGATCGCCTCCTGCCGCGGTGACATCGCCTGCTGACGCCGGCCGCCACCGCCCGCGGGCTCCTCGTCGTCGATCTCGTGCAGTGAGGCGCCGGCGCGATCCGTGGACTGGACCTTCAGCCTACGGGCCTTGTTCCGGTTCTGGCGGCCCTGACGCAGCTTGAGCAGGGCGATCCGTTCCTTGGCCGCATCCACTTCACCCGCGGACGCCTGCTGGCGGGCCTTGTGCGTGAACGTCCCATCACCAGCTCGAGGATGCTCCTCTTCCTCGAAGTCCTGCGAGCGAGCCTTCGCCTTGGAGATGTCCCGGACCGTGTTCTCCCGCTTGCCTCGGTGGGAGGCGTACTCCATCAGGACCCGGTCAGCCATGTCCATCTGGGCCATCGGGTTCAGCACCGGGGCCCTGAAGGTCTGCAGAGCCGACCCCAGCCGGTCGAAGGGGACCCCGTGCAGGTCGGCCGCGCGCTGGATCGCCATCGGCCACGGCAGGCCTGAGGAGGCCAGGTTGGAGATCAGCTGGGAGGTGTTGGTGATGGACCGCGCGTGCATGTCCTCCGCCAGCACCTGTCCGTACCGGTCGGCCGCCTCGCCCATGACAGGCCGTGTGGCCTCCGCCAGCGCCTTCGCGACCGGCTCGAGGTCCACCTCACCGAGGGCCTTCTGGACCTGCTCGATGTCCACGAGGGTCCTCACCGTCAGGGGGCGCAGCTGCTCGTAGGCAAGCCCGTGGTACCCAAGTACCGCGGTACCCACGCCCTGGACCACGTCAGAGTCGTCCACCCGGGCCAGTGCAGCACGGGAGGCTTCCTCCTCAGTCCACCAGCGAGTCACGAGACCTTCTGCTTCCCCACAGGCACCAGGACAGGCTTCGTGACCCCGTTCTGGCGCGCCCAGCGTCGGGCGCCGTCGATGATGTCAGAGGTCTCGAAGAACATCTCCGCACGCTTGCGCTCCCGCACCGGCAGACCGGCAAGGTCCGGATCTTCCGCGAGCCGGTCCTGCTGGGTGGTGTAGATGGCGTCCACCAGGTTGCGGATGTCACGAGCGTTGCCACTGGTCTTCTCCGTCAGCTTGATCGCCGCATCGATGGCCTTCCGTGTCGCATCGCCCTTCGGAGTGCCCTCCTTGCCAACGCCGAACCCCTTGATCATCCGCTTGAAGATCTCCTTCTTGTCCTCGAGATCGAACGGCTCGAACTCGATCTTCGTCGGGAACCGGGACGAGAGCCCTTCGTTCGCCTCGTCGAGACGCTTCACGGTGTCGCCGTACCCAGCGAGGATGACGACGGTGTTCGTGCGGTTCTTCTCTGCCAACGTGAGCAGAGTCGTCAGCGCCTCCTTGCCGTACGAGTCGTCGTTGCCCTCATTGAGGGAGTAGGCCTCGTCGATGAAGAGCACGCCACCCTTGGCCTTGTCGAACTCTGCGGCCGTCTTGATGGCCGTCTGGCCCTCGAATGGCGCCACCAGCTTGTCGCGGGTCACCGTGTGGACGCCGGGCTTCTCGAGGATGCCGAGGGCGTAGTACAACTGCCCGATCTCCTCCGCCATCGTCGTCTTGCCCGTACCAGGCGGACCCTCGAAGACCATGTGCATCGTGCCCACGTCCAGCGGGTCCTCCATGTTCAGCTCGCGCCGGCGCTCCGCGCCCTTGGCGCGGTTGTACAGCAGCCTGACCTGCTCAGTGGCCTCGTCCATCCCCACCAGGTTGTCGATGCGCTCCCAGACCTCAGCGACCGCTACCTCATCGATGGGACTGGCGGCAGGCCCTTGCTGATCCGGTCCCTCATCGCCACTGCCTTCGGATCTTCCCAGTCCAGAACCCGCGCCGCCTTCGAGACGCGCGGCTTCAGCAGCCGCGCCTCGCCTTTTGGGAAGACATCGCCTCCATCGAGAACCTCGATTGCCCTGCCGGTCACGGCCAGCGACCAGGCTCTCTGCTCATCCATCGCGGCCTTCTGCGGAGTGGAGGCGATCATCGTGTTGATCGAGTAGTCGCCGGGCAAGCCGGACGCCGCCCAGTCGTTGGAGGAGACGAAGTTCGTGATGTTCATCTTGTCCTCCCTCTTGGTGGTCGTGGCGTACTTCCGCTGACCGTCGGCGACAGCCTTCAAGGCCTCGATCCGCGCGGAGGCGATCTTGCCCATCCGGCCGATCCGCACGTGCTTGTCCGTCTTCGTCAGCGCCAGCGACACAGCCCGATCGAAGATCTCCGGGTTCTTGCCGGCGTAGATCTCGAACGTCTCCTTGTTGCCGATGTCCTTGATCTCGGGCAGTGCGATGGGAGCAACGCCGGTGTGCCAGGCCGCCGTGGCCGGGTCGTTCGGAGCGGCAACGAGGGGAGCGAACATGGCAGCCATCTCCGCGATCTTCGCCGACTCCTCCACCACGTACGCAGCGACGCCCTCGAGCGTGGTCTCTCCGCCGGGGTTGACCAGCAGCGTCGCCACGCCGTCCGGGCCGCCGAGGGGCTGGTAGCCACGCGCGACAGCCGAACGCACTGCGTCCTCGTTGCTGAGAGCCTCGATCGCCCGGCCGTTCTGGTCCGGATCCGTCAGGACAGCGTCGACGGCGTCATCGGACATGTTCGCCAGCAGCCAGAACGCGACATCCTCATCCGACTTCGCCGGGTTGTACCCGTCGACAGGCAGCATCGGCATTATCTCGGCCTGCACGGCCCGGAAGTCCTTGAAGGCCTCGTGGATCTGCTTCTTCATCGCTGCGATCTGCATGGGCTTGCGGTCAGGAGCTCGCGCGCCGACGCCGGTGGCCGTGTAGGCCGTGGTCGAGGCAGGCGTGGCGTCAGTGCCGGCCGCCGGCGTCGTGCCTGCCGGGGTGTCCACAGGCGTGTCAGGGGTGTCCGAAGTCGCCGCCGGAGCGGGCTCCTCACGCTTGCGCTTCTGCTGCAGATCGATGGAGCCATTGCCCCAGAACCCAGCCCGGATCGGCTTCGCCCGCAGGGCACCCGGCTCCACGTAGCCACGATCCGACGCGAACTGGCGGGTCGCCCCGATCTGCGCGCGGTTCTCCACGCCCGGGAGCTCGTTGAGCGTGCGGGAGTCGACCCGACGGATGAAGTGCGGGAACTGGGCCTGCAGCGTCTGCAGGGCCACCTTGTAGCCCAGACCGTTCAGCTTCAGCTTGTTCGTCTTGCCCGCTACCGCCTGGTCGTACATCTCCTGGTACGTGTCGTCGTAGTTGCGGCGCTGCTTGCCCTGAAGGCCATAGATGAGGGACTCGTTCTCCTTCTTCGCCCCCTCCAGATCAGTCGCGATCGCCGTAGCGAACATGGAGCGCGGCTCCACAGCCTGCAGGGCGTTGCGCTCGATCTGCGCCACCTCATCGGGGCCGATCGTATTCATCTTCGCCCGCTCGTCGCCCAGCTTCGTGGCGAAGATCTCGTCCTCGTTGCCACCGTACCGGGCCTCCTGAGCCGCCTCACGGCGCAGCTCGCTCTGCCTGGCCGGGGAGACGTCCTCGAGGTACAGCCCCGAGTTCTCCACGGCGTCGAGGATCTTCAGGTACCGGTCGTGCATGGAGCGGGCCTTGTCGGACATCGAGCGGGCGCCGCGGAAGTCCGGCTGCATCTCGAGGGTGAACACCCCGGAGCCGGAGACCACCTGCACCTGGCGGGCGCCCATGGTGACGGCGGCGTAGATGTCCTCACCCGTCAGGCCACCGTTGACGCGCGTGCGGGCGTAGTGGCCCCCACGCAGCTCGCCGAGGTTCTCGAGGTTGAAGGGCAGGTAGTGGTCATCGGTGAACCCGATGGCCTCCGAGATGCCCTCGCCCTTGTTGTTGAACAGCACCCCGCGGCTGGGCAGCACCTGTCCGGACTCCTCCGACAGGCGAGCCAGGATCGGGTCGGACGGCAGGGTCGTCTGCAGGTACGCCGAGGCCTGGTCTGCCTGCACCTGCATCGCCAGCGAGTCCTCAGACATCTTGCCGCCGGGGATCACCCGGGCCGCACGGCCAGAGGACGCGTCACGGATCGGCCGGCCGCCGACCGGGTTGGGCAGCTCGGGGTTGCCGACCCAGTACTCGCGGATCTTGTTCGGGTCCGCCGAGCGCATGATGCCCGGGTCAGGGGTGACCTCAGTGCCCCGGTACCGGTAGGCAGCCTGCTGGACGTACGGACCGAGCACCGTCTGGGCCTGCGGGCCGAGAGTGCCGACGAAGCGCGCTGCCTGCCCCAGCTTCTCCGCACCAGTGACCTGCTCGAGCACGGCCCCGCCGGCGCCGATCATGTTGAAGAACCGGCCCAGCAGGCCGCCCTTCTGCTCGTCACGAGCGCGCTGGTTCGTGGGCATCTTCAGGCTGTTGCGTAGGGTCTTGGCCCGCTCGGTGTCCACGTTGGCCAGCGACGCCAGTGCAGGCCCACCAATGCCGCCGAGGGTGTTGAACATCGCCACCCGAGCCGACTCCTCAGGAGTGGCTTCACGGGACGGGATGAGCTCGATGGTCAGGATCCGCTCCGTCAGGAGAGGCTGGTTCGCCTTGAAGTTGCGCAGACGGCCTCGCGGCGTGCCTGAGTCGCCACCGTCCTCGGCCATGTCAGCCAGCGGGAACACGATCTGCCGGACAGCGCCCGTAGCGTCATCGGACAGCGTCATGGCAACACCGACACCCTTGGTCTTGCCGGTGAAGTCGCGCTCGAACTCCTGCGTGATCCGCTGCGCCTCCTCCCACTGGCCCTGGTGGCGCTCGACGAGAGCGACACGCTCAGGGGTGAGGTTGGTCCGAGGGGCGTTGTTGGAGTCGAACGCACCGCGCACGGAGGGGCTCATCCGCTCCGGGTCACCGGCCATCTGCTCCATCGTGACCTTCGCGTTCTGGTTGATGCCCCGACCGAACCGGCCACGGGCGTCACGAGGCTGGTCGGAGAAGATCTGCGCGCCGTCGACGTTCCAGTACTCGCCCTTGGAGATGGCGGCGTGGTAGACGAACTTCTCGATGCCGTTCAGCCACTCGGCGGCCTTGTGGATGTCCGCG
>Ga0075156_10000327_pt1 | contig 23996 bp, 24 predicted proteins | sample JI81AbrownDNA_FD_70966 | JGI IMG/M metagenome (GOLD analysis project Ga0075156, IMG submission 70966) | Wastewater effluent complex algal communities from Wisconsin, to seasonally profile nutrient transformation and Carbon sequestration -... | ecosystem: Engineered > WWTP > Effluent > Algae...
CAGGGACTGTAATAGCGATTGTGAGGCTTAGGGCGAGAAGACTTTGGCGCACGGGTGAAATATCCCTTGAAAACAGCCTGAGGATAGTACCACTAAGACTCTCGAGAAACCTTTCAGTTAGCTTTCGAGTTTAGCTTTCCCCGTAATAGCGCCATTCTTCGGGGCTTAAATCTTGTCAATATTTGCTTTGTTAGACTTGCAACATTATAGAGATTTTAGTGGCTGCACAGCTCAACGGCATCTAGATAAGTTTGATCTTGCCTTGCGAAGTTCATTGATTCACCGCATGGTAACTGTGCAACTGTAGACTTTGTGCATGACCCCATCGTGACTTAAGTCTCAGTGAGGCGGGGGCTGTATAATATGCGGCTATGGAAATCGTAAACATTGCCGCGTATAAGTTCGTAGGCATCCCCGATGCTGCATCCTGGCGCCCTATCGTCAAAGAGCGCTGCGAGCAAATCGGTGTGATGGGTAATATCTTGCTGTCGCAAGAAGGTATTAACCTTTTTGTCGCTGGTGAACGCGGGCCAGTCGATCAGTTTCTTCAGTATCTAAAGGGTGATCCATTCTTTGCCGGTCGCTTCAGCGATATTCCAGTAAAAGAAAGCATTTCGGATCACCAACCGTTCAGGCGCATTGTGGTGCGGGTGAAAGACGAAATCATCACCATGAAGCATCCGATGATAGACCCCACCGCTGAGCGCGCACCTGCCGTTGAACCTAAGACTCTGAAGGTTTGGTTAGACCAGGGTCACGATGATAACGGTCGTGAGATTGTTTTGCTTGACACCCGCAACGACTACGAGGTGCAAATAGGCACATTTGAAGGGGCCTTGCATTTTGGGATAGATAAATTTAGTGAATTTCCCGATGCCATTATGCGCACCACTGGCGACACTAAAGAACAATTGCAAAATAAGACCATAGTTTCATTTTGCACTGGTGGAATACGCTGCGAAAAGGCCGCATTATTCTTGCAAGAGCCAGCCGTGGGCCTGCCTAACGTTTATCAGTTGGATGGTGGAATTCTGCGCTATTTCGAGGAAGTCGGAGACGCTCACTATAAAGGTGAATGTTTCGTCTTCGATCGTCGAGTTGCTCTTGATTCAAAATTGCAAGAAACTACCCACGAGTATGAAGTGACAGCACCCCCCGGTCGCAACGCCGATTATTTGCGTTGGAAAGCCGGACAACTTAGAAAATAGAACTTGAGGTTGAGTAAATGAAAGACGGTTCGCCAGTTGAAAGCCCTGCCAAATCATGGGCGGCAGTGGTGATTGAAGCTCATAGCGATCAAGAAGACTTAGCTTCATGGCTGCTTATGCAATGTGGCGCTCAAGGCTGCGAAGTTGACCCGCTCAACGGCTCGCTGGTGCGCATCAAAGCTACTTTTGATTCTCCCCATTTGCCTGATGAAACTTGGGAGAAAATCAAAAGCTCGTTAGAAGAATACGGTTTGGCCGAAAGTCTTAAATCGCTGAAGCGAAAAGATGTGCTTGAAGAAGACTGGTTGGCTAAGTGGAAAGAAGGCTTTGAGCCATTTAGAGTGGGCACAAAGTTTCTCATTTGCCCTTCCTGGTATCTCGATGAGACCTTAATCGATAAATTACCTCCGATTGAAAGTGAACTGTCTGAAGGTCGCTTCAAGATTTATATTGATCCAGGAATGGCTTTTGGCACTGGTCTTCATGCCACAACTCAGTTTTGTCTGCGGGCCATGGAATCTTTTCCACCTAAAGGCAAAGTACTCGATGTTGGCACAGGCAGCGGCATCTTAGCTATTGCTGCTTTGATGTTGCAGCCTACTAGCGAAATCGTCGCTTGTGACACCGATGGCGTGGCCTGTGAGTATGCCCAGAAAGACTTTGAGTTAAATGGTGTGGATGGTCGCATTGAGTTAATAGAAGGTAGTACCGATGCTGTTGCCGGTCGCCGTTTTGATGTGCTGCTCTCTAATCTAACTTGTGAAGATATTGTTGCCCTTCTGCCTGATTACAGCGCCATGCTTAACCCTGAAGGAGTCGTGCTCTGTGCCGGCATTCTGGCCGAACGGCTGCCTTTGCTAGAGAAGTCTCTGGTGGGTCACCCCTTGCGGATTATCCAGTCTGAGACCGTTGGTCAGTGGGTTGGCCTGGTTCTCCAGAAATTTTAAACTGTCAGGCAGAAGTTTTAGCCTGTCTGGCAGGGTAGCGGTTTTAGGCTATAATGATTCCAGTAGTCGCCGGTTTTGCTGGCGGTTACCTTTGAACCCTGAAAATTAGCTATCTGAGATGATTCAACAGTGATTCTCTATTTTGTACATCTGTACATTCATGTTCTGGCATGTCTAGGCATGGGGGCGTTCAGATTCGACAGGGTTATAGGGTCATGAGTTGCAGGTCGGGGAGCTTGATCCTTCGTTAACAAGTAAGCAAAAACACAGATGCAAATAATGTCATCAAATTCCCTAGCCGCAGCCTAGCTGCGGTTGCCTAACTTAACTTAGGCTCCTAGGACTCGAAGGCGACTTGACTACCCGTTGCCTTAGGGTAAGCCACGGTGGTTGCACTGAAGCAAAGTTAGTAGTTAGTAGCTTCAGCTAAGACATAATTACGATCCCGGTTGGCTGTTTGTGCCATCTTCAGCGGGCCGCAAGGTGAAAACTAAGCGGTAACTGGGGGAATAGCAGACTAAACTTGTAGATACTTATTTCTCGATGATTTTGGACGCGAGTGCAATTCTCGCCGCCTCCACCATTTTATGAATCAGTGATGACGTCTCAGTAAACAAAAGCCTCGGCCTTAGGGTCGGGGCTTTTTTGATTTTGAGAAGGTGCTTCATGAAGTGTGGGGTCAAATAGTCAGGATCACCATGCGGACAATATAAAGGAAGGTGTGAGCCGTGCAAGCAATAGACCTCGCAAACACAACACACCGTTGAGTTAGCGTAGAAAAGAAGGCGAAGATGACGGACACCTTTCTAGAGTTTCACTTGTAGCAAAACAGTCATTAAGGCTCGTTCTCAAAAAAAATGATTAAGCGCAAACTTGAGCTTAGTAACTAGCATCTACTTTCTCTTAGGCGAAAAACGAATAAACAATTGCCAGCGCCAAGCCAACTTTGGGAAGTTCATACTTGTAGACCGCAGTCCAACGGGTTTCTACTGTTGCAGAAAGTTCTTGCTGTAAAACGCACAATGACCGATGACCGTCTGCCACAGCTAGTAGCAACAGGCTCTGAAGCTCGGCCGTATTTTCGTAGCGTCGGATCGTGTTCAGAGTGATGAACTCATTTAGAGCGTTCATCAGTGCTTCGCTATCTGCGGCCTTCCTGCAGTCTCGTGCTGCGCTCTGAGCTAGTATGACTAGCGCCTTCTCTTTTGCCAGCAAACATCCAACACCAGAGCTAGAAATGGAAAGAAGTGTCAGTAAAGCAAACGCCCAAATTGGTCTATCTTCAGTTGCTGGATTATGTTTTGCAAAGCCTCGGCGGAGTATCTTTGCTTGGTCTTTATCACCATTGCGCTCTGCTAAATATTGAATTATTGAAGTGCAAACAAATGGTTCTTCATCTAGTAAAGGTGTGAGATCGACTGCTTGAGCAATTAGTCGTTTAGATTCTTGTTTTTTATTGTCGTCTTGAAGAATTGCCATTTGAGCAAGAACGTCAACGCATTTTGTTGTGGCATGATTCTTTTGATACAGTGACAGTGCTTTGTTGTGCCAGGAGATTGCCTCAGAATCTCGGTCTACTGGACCTTGCTGACAGGTGAGCCCGAGGTAGAAATAAAGACCAGCCATTTGAAGGCTTTGGTTACCGTAGACTGTTGCAACCGCGGCGTTCTTCCGGCGAATAGTGTTGGCATCTTCGTTTGTTGCTGATGAGTGCCACGTCGCCATAGAACTGTAGCGACCGCTTTGCTTGTTGTCATTTAGATCTGGAGCGCTCTTGTAAATACGTTCGGCCAGTTCATATTGACTGGCATCGCTCAAGAGGCATGCAAGAGCCTTGGCACTGTTGTCGAAGGTACTTATCGCGTAGAAAGTTGAAAATATAAACAACGTCATGCAACTTGCAATCAAGTAACTGACTCGCATGTAAGACAAGAGGCCGTTTGCCTGAAGAAATCGTTGCCAATCTTTTTCGCGCGCGAAAAGGAGCTGTTCTTTTTGGGCGCGCAGTTTGGAAAATCCAATAAGCACAACTATTATGCCCGCAATAGCTAAGTCTTGAAGACCAGCTTCGAAGCTAGCGCCGAATTGTTGTGCACAAGCTAGTCGCTCGAACGCCTTAGTGAGCCAACTGAGGAGCCATAAGCTCAAGGTAATTGAAATCAGCAGGTGATTCGCTCGGGCTAGAAATTGAATTGGTTCGCTTCGTTGGATTTCAATGTATCGTCGCAATAACGAATGAAATTTTTTATTGGGTTCGTGAGGTTGGTATGACATGAATAGGCACATTGCCATGAGTACTTGGTTCAACACCGATACAATGTACCGGTTTCAGTGCAGCTCGCCTACACGGTTTACCCCACCATACTGCAGTTTTCGGCTGGTTATGTGCTGTCGCGATCTACCGGTTTCCCTGGTAAGAATTCTATCTCCATTTGCCGGGCAGCTATGCGGCCAAAAACTCCCATGCAGGGCTCCATTTGCAGCTCTATTCCATGTTCGACTGGATTTAGCTTGAGCCAATGAATTACATTCGTCCCATTGAATTCACTCAGCTCAAGTTCTTGGATGTCCTGGAGCTTGAACGTTACGACAACATGTTTGTTGGTTATGAAATGAGATGAAATCGTTTCGTTGGTTGTGTGCCAGGTGTGAACTTTGAGCCAAGAAGTTCCGCTTCTGTCGAAATGGAGTTCTGTCACCTCCGCGTCGTGAAACAATGGCCAGTACTCAAACCAGTCAGCAAGCTGACTGGCTCCATGTATGTTAGCTCTAATCCAATTTTTGTTGTCCACTTCAAAGATCCGCGTGTATTGGTGCCATAAGTTCTACCCAGAACTTATGAGAGTTGCGCGGCCTGGAGCTGACTAGGAAGCTTTTTTCCTTTCCTTCCAGCCGGGAATAAAGGATACTATCATCGCCCTAGAATGGAAGAAGTCATTAGGTATGGTAGGTTCGGACGAAAATTATTCGCGAATTTGGCTGCGAAAGTATCACTCTGGGCGTCAGTCCGGGGCCCTTGCATCTCAGGTGCCGAATTTCAGCATTAGATGTTTTCCCTATGGCATGACCAGCGAGCTTGATAGCTCCATGGACTTAATCGAAGACTCTAAACCCGCTTACTATTGGTTCGTGATTTGGTGCGCCATTATCGCTTTTTTGATGGCTATGGGGGCACCTGTAGCCTTACTGATTTCGGGCTCCAATATGGCTAAGCTAAAGGGCATGCTTTTTGTGTTTTGTTTGTGCGTGCCAGGCCTATTCGTGAATCAGTATGGTGGATTTATCAATAAAAAGATAAGTAAGTATTTGAGTACAAAGCTATTGAAGGTTGTCTCAATCAGTGTCAGAGAAAACGTTCTGGACTTGTATTTGAGGGGGAAGGAGCCAATTTCTATCCCGCTTACCTCGATCAATACAATTGATCTTTTACCGTCAAAGAGTAGTGATTTGACAAAACAGACCATCGTCATTTCTGGCAGACGGATGAAAGAGCCTATTTACATAAGGCTCTCAGCCATCCATACACACGAGAATTGGATGATAATTTCTCATGCGCTTGCGAATTTTGCCAGCCAAATAAACATTGATGATGGTATTGCCAAAGCGCTAACTCTACCCAGTGCTGACACATCCTTTACTGAGCTCTGGCTTGATAGTCTATCGTCCGCACCGGAGGCAGAATCTCTACAGGAGATACCGGATGGTCAGACTTTGGCAGCTGGTCGCTATTTGGTTAAGTCAAAACTGGCTTCTGGTGGGCAGGGGCACGCCTATTTGTGTTTCGACCAAACTACGCAAGACGAAGTCGTCGTAAAGGCATATCTACTGCCTGTTTATCAAGGAAAGCATCTGAAAGACGTTGCTATTCAGCAGCTCGAAGCTGAGGCTATGGTATTGCAGAGAATCAATCATCCACAAATTGTGCAGTTTGTTGATTGGTTTAGTACTTCCAGTTGTGCTTTTCTTGTGCTCAAACGAATAAGTGGAAACAATCTCAGACAATATCGCGCAAATCAGGGGCCCTTGCCGACTGCGTTAGTGAAAAATTTGACTATACAAATGTGCGAGATTCTTTGGTATTTGCATGGTTCCAATCCGGTCATTGTTCATCGCGACTTTACCCCAGACAATCTCATTATTGATGGGCAGCAGAAGCTCACGCTAATTGACTTTACTATTGCTGAGCCCACCGGTGCTGTATCCGGCCTGCCACCGGCCGGCAAGCCTGCTTATATGCCGCCTGAGCAATTTCGTGGGGAAGCTTCCGTGCAGTCTGATATTTATGCCCTTGGTGGCACATTGCAATATCTGTTGACTGGCTGCGATCCGGTAGCTCTTGAGCAGTCGAATCTATTGTTGACGGAGACAGGAGTCTCGCCCTTGTTTGCCGAAATAGTTTTTAAATGTCGTGCTCAACGCCCCAGTGATAGGTTTCAGTCAGTCGATGAGATCGTGGCTTCGATTCATTCTTTCATAAGAGCATCGATACATGAATAACCAAGCAAATATCAGTAAGCTTAACTATCACCCTGCCTCTGTTGAGAAGGTTGTTGCCCTTCGCACCATCACTCTAGTTGGTTTGATTGTCTGTACGATTGCGATGCTGATTTTAACAGTAATGATTTTTTTCTACGGTCTTGGGCTAAGTGGTGGCGCTGGAGCGAAATTTATTGCTTTGGACCTTCTCGTGTTTTCTCTAGCGACTTTTTCATTGTGGTCCAAAGTTGGCAAGATTCGCGACTCTTATCTGGCGCAGATACAGCCACTCATTATTACCTCGGGTGGTGCGATTTTTCCATTTGCCACTATTTTGCAATTGAAGGGGAGGCGGTGGAGGCGTTGGGAAGAGCTAAAAAATGCATTTATTTATTGGAATGATGGTCCGGATTTTGAGGATAGCGATGTCTTAGTTCTGACATTTAAAGATGGAAGTAGTACGCGCATTGTCTTGAAAACTATGTTGCATCAAGACATTGAAAAGCTTCTTGTAGCCTTAGAAATGTGGGCACCGCCATCGGCAATAAGTGAAAATTTTGTCGACTTGCGAGGCTATCTGAGCCAGGCATTGCACAAGCAGGGGCTTAAGAGTTACACAGCACTTTGGAATGATGAACTAAGTCGGCGTTTTAGCTTGGCTACTTTTAGACCATTGCCAGCCGGTACAAAACTGCAAAATCGACGTTTTGAAATTACCAGCCAACTTGGCTTTGGAGGCTTTTCTGCCGTATATAACGCTGTCAATTCCCGCGGCGAACAGGTCGTTATTAAGGAGCTGGCAATTAAGCAGCTTGATAGTGAGGCAGTCAAAACTTCTCTTATCGAGCATATGAGTCGAGAGACTGCTCTTCTGGCTAAGATTCAACATCCGCAAGTTTGCCGCTTACTTGATACTTTTGTGGAGAATGATCGTCATTATATTGTTTTGGAAAAAATTCCCGGTTCAACCCTGCGTCAGGTCATCATCGACAACGGGCCCATGAAGGAGGCCGAAGTGAAAGCACTTGCTTTGCAAATGGCTGAAATTCTCAGCTATCTTCATACGCAGCAACCGCCCATGGTGCATCGGGATTTTACACCAGATAATCTCATAATCCGATCAAACAAATTTCTTGCATTAGTCGACTTCAATGCCGCGATGGAGTTCCTTGCCGGAGCGACCGGAACAATTATTGGTAGGCATCACTACATGCCACCTGAGCAAATCCAAGGCAAAGCTGTGGTCGCTAGTGATTATTACAGCATGGCCGGTACTATCTATTTCCTTTTGACAGGACAAGACCCACGGCCATTGACACAGCTTGATGTGCGAGCTGAGGGTATACCGATATCCGGTAACTTAAACCACCTGTTGTTCGCCTTGACGAGTAGCGATATTAGCGAGCGGCCAAGTGTGCAGCAAATCATTTCGTCCTTGCAATCGGCCTGAGTGCTTGACTTCCGGCGGTAAGGGGCAGGATGGTTACTGTCTTGAAACTGCCAGGCTGCTACGGTCACACTGAAACGCTTAATTCTCGCAATGAGGAGAGGAATCTTGGTTTTCAATCGGCTAGAGTTATATCTGCAACTAGAGGAGATTGAGCACCATGGATGACAAGGACAAGCTGAAAGCGATAGACATTCTCAATAAGATTATGGAGTTGGAGTTAGCTGGCGTTGTCCGCTACACCCACTATTCTCTTATGGTCTACGGTTATAACCGCATTCCTATCGTCAGCTGGCTTAAGGCAAACTCTAATGAGAGTCTGATGCATGCCCACAAGGCCGGTGAGCTTGTGACTTTGTTAGGCGGCCACCCGTCCCTGAAGATTGGGCCATTGCTTGAGACCGAACAGCATGACCTGGGTGATATTTTGCGTGAGAGCTTAGAGCACGAGAAATGTGCTATTGCCGCTTATTATGAACTTCTCAAAGCATCTGAAGGTAAGTCGGTTCTTTTGGAAGAGTATGCTCGTGAAATGATTATGGGCGAAGAATTGCACTTGGACGAAGTCAACAAGATGTTGAGAAAGCCTGGAGACATTCATCCTTTCAACCCTTAATTAGCCACTGAGCGGCACAATCAAAAAAAAATAGAAAGCCCCGGCTCTGGTCGGGGCTTTTTTACTTATCGCCGCATCACCTAGTTTTTGCTTTTTGTGCTTTCGGCTGCATGAACAAGGTCGCCGAGCAATTCACTGGCCAGGTCAGGGATGCCCTCGCGCCGGAGCGCTTTGCCGGCTACAAACCACTGCCGACCATTGCTGTCTTCACTCATGGTGAATGTCAGATGGGGCTTGCAAGCGTCGTTGTGTACTTCGTTAAATGATAGAGCCTCTCCCTCTTCGTAGGGCAGCAAGTAAAGATCAATAGTGTTGCCATAGCCAAAGAAGAATAGCCCCCAGTGAGCTGTGTGTAGGCAGGCGGTGAGGACCGGTTCTTTGCTGTCTGCCGGGAAAAATTCCTGGCTGTGAAGCGGCCGCTGGATGCCGATGACCAGCTCAAGGCTATTTACTGTTTCGTTGTATAAGTTGGCTTGGCCAGCAAAGACGTCAAAGAATTGATTGATGCTGCTTTCAATTGGGTCTTCTGAGTTTGCCAGATCGGCGGACTCTTGGCCGTCATATTCTCTTTGATAAGTCATTGTCTCAAGTGGTGGAGAATAGACTGATTGATCTGGCTCTGGTTCATCTAAGTCTTCAATAGTTGGTGGCGCTGATGGTGGCGGAATTTTTCGGGGATCGTACATCATGTCGAGATATTTGCCAATATCATCTCCGCGTTTAGCTTTGAGCATATCTAGCATTTTTAGTGATGAGTCGACCTTTTCTTCTGGCACCGACTTTCTTTTAAACAAATTGGCTAATAGACCCATGCTCGACCCCTTGAGTATCATTCTGTGCTTGTCTATCTTATCTGATCTGGAGTATTTATATCGAGCGCTAGATTGCTGCATCTATTGGCCAATGCTGCTAAACTTTTTGCTGGTTGTTGCAAGCGGAATGTCATAGATGGCTGGCATTGACAATTTGAGTTCATCAGAGCATGTCTTGCGCGCTCGTGATGTCATTTCTACTCTTGGTCGGTCTTTTCTTTTCGCAGCGGCTATTTTTGCCTTGTGCGTTATAGCTTTTCCTCCGTGCTATGGCGCCATCGACGATGTACACCTGACGATGATTGTCTCAGGGGTTGGAGTCTGCCCTCGTCCCGATTGTCACACTCTATTTCCTCATATTTGGCTCGGCAAGTTGCTCTCGTGGCTCTATACGGTGCAAAGTCGCGTGCCCTGGTACGGTCTGCTGCTTTCACTTGCAAATGTGTTTTCTTATAGCCTTGTGCTTTCTGTCTTTGCTTGGGAGCGTCCTTCGGCTTTGCGAAAGGCGCTAGTTGATCTCTTTACTCTTGTTTCAATGGTCGCTCTATGGACTAGTGTGACGTTCACTAGCACTGCAATCTTTTTAGGTGCAGCATCGGCATTGGTTGCTTTGTCAGCGCTTGAAAATAAGAATCTGGCGAGATCGGGCAAGGTATTAGTTTTGATTATTTCAGCCGTAGCGATGTGCCTTGCTGGGCTGATTAGAGTCGATTCCGCGCGGCTGATGCTGCTCCTGTTTGGGGCGCTGTTATGCTGCCGTTTTGCTTTCTCGCGCAGCACAACAACGCTAGTTCTTGGTTTGGCTTTTTCTTCGTTACTTCTTGCGCTTGTTCAAATAAATGATTATGTTGATCACCGCTTTTATGCCCGCGAGCCTGGCTGGTCTTACTTCTTTCGCTTCAATAAATCTATTAATAAGATCTGCGATTTCCACAGGCTGGCATACCGCTCTGATACCAGGAAATATTTTGATACTGTTGGCTGGAATGAGAACGATCTCAATTGTAATGATGGCCTATGAGTTTGCAATTGATCCTAAGTTGTATTCATGTGAAAATGCTGAGAAAATTTTGTCTTCCTTCCCCATCTTTAGATCTGATTTGTCACTGCCAATGGTGCTTGAGCATAGCGGCAAGTATATCGCTACTAGACTTGTTCTGCCCAGTCTTTTGCTGGCAATTTTGTTGTTTCCTTTCCTTGATAGTACCCGCTTGAGCCGAACACGCTACTCTTTTATGAGTATTGGATTTCTTGGCGTATTCCTATACCTGCTTTGTTGTATGAAGCTTGAGACTCGAATTACTCTGCCACTGTTTGCCTGGCTGGCCCTTATTGCTCTCTACTATTGCGATGATGAGAGACTAACCCAGCAACTGCGATTGGCGCAAAAGCAGACACCTCGCAAGCTTGCTGTTTGCGCTGGTGTAATAGCTATGGCACTGTTGACTATGTGTGCTGGCTACTGCCAGTATAGTGCCGAGGCTTCTAGAGCGAGGGTGCAGTTAAAGAGTAGCTGTCTTTCCTTGCAGCGGTTGAATGGCTCGCTGTATGTAATTCCAAGTACAGTGCCACTCGGTTTGGTTTCCCCCTTCGAGAATGCTCGCGATTATTTCTCATCAATGCGAATATTGATTCCTTATCTCGCCGCCACTCCTTTGGTCGATTATTTAGTCGATAAGGATACGCAGAAAGAGACTAGAATTCCATTTCTCGAGCCCGGGGTGCTTCTTTGCACGACTGATACTAGCAGGCGATTCAAATCTTACTACTTGGATCATCGCAACAAGAATGTTGTCTTCAAGCCTTGCTTTACCGATGAGCTAATTCAAGTGTACAAGGCGGAGCTTGCTGAACCGGCGCCGAAGAACTAGTTATTGATAAATTTTGCGGATAGTGTTGGCATCTCTGTCGCTTAGTTTTATCAAAGGCGATTTGAAATACATAACGTCCAGGCCGGAGGGTGAGTGCCCATCAATTCCTAGGGCATGACCTGTTTCGTGCAATGCTAAATTGAAAAGTTGTTCTTTCGCTCGTGGCGACATGTCTTTATTGTCGTAGCTTGGTGCTGAGAGATTGACGTAGCTCTTGGTCACAAGTTCTCGGCCATAAGAGCTTGTTTGCCCGGCGCTGCCTATATTCATGGGGTCGTCGGCGCTAGCTCGTTGCACAATTATGTTTGAGTCGTATTGGGTCGGCCACAATTCCATGCGAATCGGTGAGCCCGGGAATTGGCACCACAGATTCATGGCCTGAAAAATGTAGGTTCGCAGCTCTGGCGAAAAGCCGCTTTTCTGTGATTGACTAATGTAGACCTTGAGCACCGATCCTGGTGCTAGGCGTTTAGTATGTATCGAATCGCAATAGTCAGGAGAGCTAGGGTTTTGTGTGGCCCGCCACTGCAAAAGCTCTGTCAATTCGTCGCGATAAGATGTGGCGAAGGTTACGTTCACTCCCGCCTGATTGCCGAGGAGAGCTTTGGCATAATTATCGCGGGCTGCTTGCCAATCGGCGCTAGCACGTTGATATTGCCCCGTCACATCATTAGCCATGGCCCGGACATAATAAAGGTCTGCCAGGCTGTTGGCGGCATCGTGTGGCAATAGACTAAGCGCTTTGCTGTAACAGGCTACAGCTAGAGCATAATTTTTGGCCTCGTAGGCTGCTTCACCCTGCTCTTTGTATTTTGCTGCTTGTTGAGCTGCGGTAAGTGCGCTTACTTGGGGCGGTATTGTTGCCGGAGCCGTTGGAGCGCTAGCTGTTCGTGTCTGCCTGGCTATTGGCTGCGTGGTCTGATTTGGTGCAGCTTGAGCTGGTAGGTATAGCTGGAACAGCAAGTTCGCAGTGAGAGCTGTGCCTAACGTTCTACAGAGAGTGATACTTGGAAATCTTAGTAACTGCAAACGAGGCCTCACTTAAGTACGACTGTTTTGTCTGACCGGCGCAACTCTTGAATATTGATTAGCAGCGGGCAGCCATATTCGTTTAGTGAGGGAAGTTTTGTTACTCTGTATTCGCTGCAGTTCTTGTAGGCAAGGCCACCATCGAGGGCCATGAAAATCTTGTCTATCATAAATTGTTCAGCTGCTGGGCCGACCAGGCCTCTTGTTTTTACTTCAGAGCCAATTTTTCTGCCCACGTCGTTGTTCGCTAGATCTTTTTTTGTATCAAGATAAAAACTGAGAGTGCCAGAGTTGCGCCAGAAGATTGCTTCGAAGTATTCGTTGGCTCTAAATAGTAAGTCAGCGCCTAGTTCTCCAATTTCAAACGATACCAAAGCCGAGCCATATAAGTGTTGAAAGCTATTGAGCAATTGCTCGTATACCTGAGTCGGTTGGCCCCTGACCATGTGGGTGTAGGTATTCTTTCCGTATGATTCTTGCGTGGGTGGCTGGTCAAACTGTTGCTGTTGCAGAGTTATTGGAATGAGATCGCTGCGGCCAAATATTGATTGTTCAACATTGCTGACTCGCCACAATACAGTAAGGATGTAGCAGGCAATGACGAAGACAGCTATTGTCAATGACGTAGAGAGGAGCTTGAGTGCTATGTTCATTATTTCGCTTACTACTTCACTTGTGCGTTGGCTTTCTTATTGTTCTAAGTCTTATAGATTAAGTGATTGTACCCTTGAAGGCAACGAGTGCCAGCAAATACTGACGCTATAATTCAAACATGCCTGATAAGTTAAACTCGCAGATGCAGGGTGGCGATTTCGGTGGGCGTCCACCTGCCAAGATTGCCACATTCGAAATTCCACCAGATCGTTTCGTTTGCTCTGTTTGTCGCGCCATGGTGTCGCAGGCGGCTCGGGTGCTACCGCACATGTCGGCGTATGTTTGTCTCAACTGTGCTGCCAAGCCTGAGAATGCCCCAATTCGTGAGGCCGAGGTCGTCAATAAATCCTTTTCGCCTTGGTCTGAGAGCGAGGTTGCTTTGCTCAGTGACTATCAGCTTTCAAAAGTATTTCTGCCTTTTGTCTGTAATTCAGAACATCGTTTAATTGCTAAATCAAATGGTTTTGTCTGCCCTGAGTGCGTTGGCTTCAAGGTACCCTGGGCTTATTCTTGGATGCTCTGCCCCGATTGGAAGTTAATGCGCTGAGCGCGGATGACTGGGCTGAGGCGTAGTTGCAGCCGCCTGTGATAACATTCCACGATGGTTAAATCAGTTGGTCGGAGATAATAAGGGCGAGTTATGAGCGACACCGTAGCACCAGCATTGCGAGCTTTACTTGAACGGTTCATTGATTACGCTGGGCTCTTCCCGCCGGCCTCGGTGCCCCTTGATGCCACAATTGCTAACTATCATAGCTACCAGAATGGCGATCACCGCTGGATGTTGCGCTGGTTGGTGCTGCCTGTTGGTCAGTGTGAGGCCGTGCATGCTGCGCTAAGGCCTTCACTTTCTCTAATTGCTGAGGCCGATGATGGTCATGCAGCCGCTCTAGAGACTAAAACTATTGTTAGCGCTAGTCGGCCGGTTTATTGTGAGGTTTCGCCTGACAATTTGACCATGCTTGACGCTGTTAAAGAGGCGGGTAATTTCGCCAAGATTCGCATGGGAAGTGTACAGCCTGAAGGAATACCCTCTGTAGTTTCTGCTGCTGCTTTCATTAATGCCTGTGCTGACCGCAAACTGCCGTTTAAGGCAACCGCAGGTTTACATCACCCGGTGCGGGCATTGCAGGCTTTGACCTACGAAGATGACGCACCGCGAGCGGTATTACACGGTTTTCTCAATGTTCTCCTGGCGGCGGCCTTCGCTTGGCAAGGGCAGCGAGATATTGAGGCTATTCTCTCTGAAACTGAGCCAGCCGCTTTTTCTTTTGATGACAGAGCCTATTGGCGTGATCAGTCTTTGAGTTTGGCTGAGATTAAAGCCGCCAGGCACGATTTTATCCATTCTGTCGGCACTTGTTCATTTGATGAGCCAATAGCCGATTTAAGATCTTTGCGGCTTTTGCCCTAATTTGTTCCAAAATGGAACTTTTGACCTCAATGTCATTCTATGGCTACACTTCTCCGCTAGTTTCCAGGGAGAACGGCTTTGACTGATTGAGGTGTTGGACGTGTTCAATAAGATTCTGTTTGCGGTGGCTTCTACCGTTGTGCTAGTTACTTCACAACAAATAATTATGTGGCTAGAGCATAAGCTTAAGGCTAAAGAAGCTGTGAATAAGTCAGATAGCTAGTTCTATTGGCCGGTTTGCTTACTTGTGCCAACGTATTATTGCCAACGTACTATTGCCGAAAATGGCAGATTGGCATTTACTCGCTAAGACAGGAGCGAGTCGTTTTGGTAGCCGAAATTTGATGACAAAGCGAGAACGGCTATTTGGGATTACTTATGGTTGGTAAAGTGTAGGTCGAGCGGTCAGCCAGGGCTGACTCTAATTCTTTGTCTAGCTCTTTAGCTAACTTCAATAGTTTTTCCATTTGTTCACGGGCGACAGCGGTATCGCCATGTTTTATTGATTCGCCGGCCTCTATGCAGAGTTTGGCGATATGAACAGCATCGATGATTTCGCAGCAGTCTTTGAAGCGTTCCAGCTTATTTCGAAATGCGCCTAATTCGTTGGCACTCAATAGAGATTGAAGCTCCGTTAGATCCGCTTTACAGTTTTCTCGAAAGAGACTGATGATTCCCTTCAGTTGTTGCTCGCTGTATACCTTTCTCAGGTTGACGAAATTGGCTTGCCGGCAGATAAATGTACCGCTAGTCATATTGTTAATCTGTGTCGCTCTCGACGGCGTATTATTGTGGAATGAGTTGCCTAGCCAATTTGTTACTACTTTTTCAAGAGCCATAGGATCGATCGGCTTACTTATATAGTCATCCATACCGTTCGCTAGGCAGTGCTCACGGCTACCCTCAATTGCGCTTGCTGTTACGGCTATAATGGGCACTGCGACGCCTCTTCGCTTCTGAATTTCCTTTATGATTTTGGCCGCTTCAAAGCCGTCTAGAGTTGGCATTTGGCAGTCTAAAAAGACAAGGTCGTAGTGCTTTTTCTTGAAGGCACGCACTGCCTCCACTCCGTCAGCCACCAGATCGACTTCAAATCCTAGGTCAGTGAGGAAGAGAAAGGCTACTCTCTGATTGAGTTTGTTGTCGTCGGCAACCAGTGCCTGTCTCTTGCTCCCTCGTGAAAGCAGGGTCGCTGCAGCTTCGACATTTGAGAATGCTTCTAGGCCAAGTGTCGTACTTTGGCCAGCTCTTATGGCCGCGTGGAATTCCTTTTTGTTTGTGATCTTGCTGAGGCTGTTGATTATGACTTGCCTTCGCATCGGCATTGGTAGAGTCAGAACCGTAGTCTCATTGGTGCTCTGGTTTGTTGCTGTTGTGCTATTTCCTGTCACTATCTCTATAAATTTTACAGAGTGTATCAGGGCTGAATTGCCTAACATTGAAAGTAGGCTGTGGCACTCATCTTTTAATCTAACTGTATCAAGGAAAACTACAGTGCTGGCATCATTGCTGTTTGCCTCACTCGTAGCCTGTGCGGCTAAAATGGCGAAGGCCGATTGAGCATTGTCACTAGATCTTACAGACAGATTAAGGCCTTTAAGCAAGTCAGCGATGGCGCTTTTATTGTTGTGAGTGGGTTCTAGCGTTAAGGCTGAAAGATTGAAGCTAAGCGGTGTGCGCGCTGGTGCTAGTGGGTTGGCTGGCATCTGTGGGCTGGCCCAGACTCTTAAGATTTCTTCGTTCGCTGGCTCTTCTTGAGGCAGGTAGAATCCAAAAGTTGAGCCCACTGAAAGTGTGCTATCAACAAACATTTTTCCATTCATTAACTCTACTAGTCTTTTAGAAATACTTAGCCCTAGCCCGGTACCGGCTGTATGGTTCTTTTCTGTGACGGGGCCCTGGAAGAATGGCTCGAAGAGATGAGACATTAGTTCAGAACTGATACCTGGACCACTGTCAGTGATTGTGAATAGCAGCTGCCGCGGCTTGTCTAAAGGCTTTACTGAAGCGACCTTTAGTGTCACTATTCCTGCTTCCGTAAACTTAACTGCATTGCCGCAAAGGTTGAGGAGTACTTGCCGAATCTTTTGAGGATCGCCAAAGATAGTTTCGGGTACGTCACTTTCAATGACTGAGAGTAGTAGTATGTTTTTTGATGCTGCGGCTGGGGCTAAGATTTGAGCTACACCTTCAACGGTCTCGGCAAGATCAAACTGAACTGAAGTAACATCAAGCTTTCCAGATTCGATTTTGGAAAAGTCTAGGACATCATTTATTATGCCTAGCAGTGAGAGTCCAGCATCTCTAAGTGTGAGAACGTAGTTGCGTGTCTCGGCGTTTAGTTCTGCGCGCAGAATCATCTCTATCATTGGCAGCATGGCGTTCAGAGGAGTTCTAAGTTCGTGATTCATGTGGGCAATGAATTCGGCTTTGATTGCAAGAGCAGACTTGAGTTGAATAACGGTTTCTTTGTTGGCTGCTACTTCCGCCGCAAAATCTAGCTCCAGTTTTTTCAGTCGCTCTTTTGTGAGAGCAAGTTCTTGCTCTAGTTTCTGCTGGTTATTCTCATCTGTGGGCATATCTGGCAGCTCTTTTTACTAAAAGATGACCGGCGAGTTTTGTGAGGCAGTAAGATGTTTGATACAGATAGAGCCAATCCTTTGGCTCTGTCTGCCAGCCCTATTAGGAAATAATAGTCGCAATCAACCCTTGTTGCTCGCAGATACCTCAACCTATTGATACCAACATAGAGTGATTTTCATGAACGCGCACGAAAACCGCCAAATTGCCCTGCGCTGATCTGATGGTATCCCCCGTCGATGGTGTTGTCAACGGTTAGCTCGTGAATTGTAATTGTGTTGCAAAGCTAGTGTCAGCCAGGCGAATTCTCTTTAATAAGTCATCGAGGGCGTTGTGGGCCGTGGCAGCTGCAGGCAAGTTCGTATCGTCGGCTGCATCTTCCAGTACATCTCTGAGGCGCTCATATTCCACTTTGTGAAATTCCCATTCATCTGCTTCGAGAGTTTGTGAATTTTCTGCCTTGCGATTTCTTTCAATCATGTCGTCAATATACTTAAGCAGGAAATTCTCATTGAGCTTGGCTAGATTGGTTTCTATTTCGCCCGTCTGCATCAGGTGGGTGCCAGTTAGCAGCAAGCGGTAGATGGAAAGTAATTTGGTTAGGCTCGGTAGATCTTGTGCGCCACTTGTTTCTTGGCTTGCTGCCAGCCACTGACTGTCGGCATAGCCGAGGTAGTGATAGCAGTGTATGCGAGTAAGGCAACCTTTAGCGATTGCCTTTAGTTCTTCGTGCTCAGGGCTAGTCTGCACTACCAGTGGTGAGTAGATTTGCTCTAGTACAAAGCCGTTGTCTTTCAGCATCAAAGAGAAAAATTTCTTGATGTCCTGGGTAGCAATGTCTATCTGAATTCCTTCAGCTTCTTGTCGGAGTTCAACGGTTTCTTCGTCTATTTCAAGCCCAAGAACTTTTCTTACTGGCAGTATGTGGGCTCCTCGAATTTCATAGGGCGAAGTTGGCGAATCGAGGCCGGTAAGATGGGCACCGCAGACGGTGGCAAATACCAGTGGATAACTGTGTGTCTGTGTGGCATTTTTAACTGATGCTGGGAAATTCATGACTATACCTTTCAGATGAAGCGCCGATTTTGAGCATTAATTAGTCAGGTGCCATTGATTATTATTTTGATTCTAGTTCTGATTCTTTTGTTGGGCTTATTATCGCCAAAGTTATGCGAGGGTTCAAGGGTTGTCAGTGACGCTAGTCACGACTACTACCCTTGGGTGTAAACTACAAATTGTTCCGTATTCAAGCGTCAGCTGGTTAGACTTGGAAAGAGAGGAGAGGTTTGTGACCGAGGAGAGCCTAGTTAAGCCCGACGACACCACTCTGGTCGAGAAACCAGAGAAACCGGAGAAGCCGGCTAAAGCTGAGAAACCAGCTAAAGCTGAGAAACCAGCTAAAGCGCCAAAGGTTGAACAGCTTGTTTATGCCCTTTATCGAGTTTCGCGCTGCCACGGCTGTGATCGCAAGCTTGAGAAAGGCGAGATCGTCAAGCTCGAGCAGGGGCTAGAAGAGCAACGAGCGTTCTGTAGTAAGTGCGCAGGGCTTGAGGGCTTGGAGATTCTTCCTAGTGGCAATGCCAAAATCACGCGTCTGGTCAAAAAATATTCGCAGAAGTGCTTCATTGTTATGCGCTGGTCTGAAGTTTGGAAGACCTACGAGAGACAGGGCTTGTATGTCGAGCCACAGGCTATCGCTCAAGCCCGCAGTGAGTTGGCTGCTGGTTCTGCCAAGGTTTCTAAGTGACCTTAATAAATGTTCAGACAGATCTTAGGGGGGGCCGCTTCCAGTATTATTAGCGGTCCTTAAGTATCTGGAGATGCCATGCAAACGGTCAGTCGCCCCCCGGCACCGGAATCCCTTGCTCATGTTCCTGTTGACCCTTCTTCCGACCTTGAGAATATTGATTTGGCCTCATCAGCTCAGCCTCTGCCGCATGTAGCTACTGAGATGAGTGGACCGTCGCGCTGGCATGTCTTGATTGCTACCTGGTTGGGTGGTGTCTTTGATGGCATGGATTCTTCCATTTTTGCCATGGTTCTCTTTCCGGCACTATCGGAATTACTGCACACCCAGTCGCATTCAGTGGTGGGCCAATATGGTTCATACATAATTGCTTTGTTTATGTTGGGTTGGGCGCTTGGTGCCATGATTTTCGGTGCTATGGCCGACCACATTGGTAGGGCTAAGACCCTGAGCATAACAATCTTGTTGTATGCCATATGTACTGGGCTTTGTGCTGTTGCCAGCAACTGGTGGGAGCTTGGTATTTATCGCTTTTTGGTCGGAGCTGGTATCGGCGGTGAGATGGGTATCGGAGCCGTATTGCTTTCTGAGTGTTGGCCCGCCAAGTCGCGTGTCTTTGCTGTTAGTGCTCTGGCAACATCTTTGGGAACCGGTTACTTGCTGACTGCGGCGCTCAATCTTTCGCTCGGTCATTTCGGTTGGCGTTATTTGTTCATGGCCGGCATCGTTCCTGCTTTTCTTACTGTCTATATGCGCTTCAAGCTGCGCGAACCAGAAGAGTTCGTGCGCTTGCAAGAGGCTCGTGACAGAGAGAGTGCTCGCACCGGTGCCTCTGTTTTGACGACAATTACTGCCAATGCTAGTGCCTGTTTTAGAGAGCTATTCACTAAGGCTAATTGCAAGAAAACTATTTCAGTTGCTGCTGTGGCCAGTGTTGCTATCGTCTGTTGGTGGGCGGTTATTGCTTGGATACCGGCCTGGATTAATCAGCTTACTGGCGATCTGGCTGTCGAGCAGCGCAGTCATGCTATGTTCACTAAAGATATTGGCATGATTCTTTCTGGTTTGCTTGGTGGCATATTGATCAAGAAACTTGGTTATCGTCTTGCGCTTGGTACTTCATTCCTTCTTGCTTTTGCTCTTTCATACGGAATGTTCAATACAGTGCATTCTTTTGGCCCAGCTCTGCTTTGCTGGCTCGTGGCCTTGGGCTTCTTTGCTCACTTGCCATTTGTCATCATGTGGACCTATTTGCCTGAGTTGTACGAGGCCAAAGTGCGCAGCACCGCATTTGGTTTTATTTACAATGCCGGTCGCTATGCCGCGGTTGTAGCCGCGCTTGGCAGCGGCGTCTTGATTCAGACCTTTGGTGGCTCTTATGCCATGGCGGCATCGACAGTATCTGCTGTCTATTTGCTGGGTGTGGTCGGGGTCTTCTTTATTCCGGCGAAGGGTGAATACTTAGGCGCAGTCGGCCACTAAGCGTAATTTAGTTACTGCTTTTAGGTTCTGTGGAGCCCGGCTTTGTCTCGATAGGTGTGCCACTATCAGTAGTTGCTGTATCGTCTTTCTTTTCTGCCGATTTGACTGGCGGTGCCATGTTCTTAAGGCTATTAAGCTCGCCCTTTAAGACTGATGTTTCTGAGCGCACTTCTAAGAGGTCACGCTTGAGGTCTTCTTTTTCTTTATCAGCTGTTGAGGTGCAGCCGCTCAAAAGCAATAACAGACTGCCGCAAATTAATTTGATTGGTTTTGACATTATTCCCTCAGCTGTTTCTCTAAATAAAACACCCCAGACCGTAAAAGAGGTGTGGGGTGTCCTAAAAATCCCAAAAATAATAGCAGGGAAAGCTTAGTAGGCTTTCTCTTTTGGTTTGGAGGCATTGACAACGATTTGTCTGCCGTCGATGTCTTTGCCGTTCAAGCTCTCAATTGCGGCTTCGGCTTCAGCCTGGCTGCTCATTTCGACGAAAGCGAATCCGCGCTTTCTACCAGTTTCACGATCTGTAGGTATTGCTACTGAAACAACCTTGCCAGACTCGGCAAAAAGTTCTTCAAGGGTGGTCTCAGTCAGGTTGTAGGAAAGATTGCCTACAAATAGCTTATTCTTCATCTAATCTCCAGGGATGTCTGCACCAACACTATTTGGTGCAGCAGGCGTTATGTTCGTACCGCCTTAAGGGGGAGTATGGCATATATTTTAGGGCGCTGTACGCTGAAAAATATCATGGTTAAGCCTGTCTCTTCCCTTGGCAAGCTGATTGCAGTGGCCGCTTCATCCTGTAAACTTGATTTGTCAGATTGGATATTGTCTATTTGGATAATTGATCTGAATAATCTCATTAGGAGGAATCACGATGGCCAAAAAAGTAGATACCGATGCGCCACCCGCTTTGATCATTGAGTTCAAAACCACTTCGGGCGAAATATGGGGCACCATCAAGGCTGACGGTAAAGAATTTAAGACCGGTTCAGTAGGCTTCTACGCCAACGGTAAAATCAAAAATCCTAAGAATGGTTCCGCTTACCAGGTTGGTACCAACATCATTTTGATTGGCAGCAAAGAATCAGAACCATAATAATTGGTTCTATTTGTTGCCGGCTCTGTTATTGAGCTTGGTGATGGCCCGATCAAAGGCACTGGCAAAGCGTTGTTTGTCTTTGTCAGTGTATTGTTTGGGCCCTCCTGTTATGTCGCCACTGTCTCTCAGGTCTGTCATCAGCGCTCGGACAGAGACACGTTCGCCAATGTTTTCTTCGGTAAAGGCATGACCGCGAGGGTCGATTACCACTATTTCCTTGGGAACTAGTTGGGCTGCCAGAAGAATATCTTGAGTGATTACTAAATCGTCTTTTGTTGCTTGGTCAACAATGTATTGATCTGCTACGTCTGCTCCTTTTGCCACCTGTACAAAGATGAGGTGGGGTGAGAGGGGGAGGGCAATTACTTTGTTGGCTACGAAAATACTACTAATAGCTAGCTTGTGACCAGCCTTGATGACGATGTCTTTAACCGGCACAGGGCAGGCATCTGCGTCGACCCAAATTTTCATGCTTCAGCATCCATGTGAATACAATATCATCCCAATTGACGCCAATCACACTGTCAACAGCGTCACAAATAGCCATGAAGCTGGGTTGACAGCGGCCTAGCCAGTATAATGAGAAACTATGCCAGTTGCTATAAGTTGCCAGTCTGTAACCAAATCATTTAGTGCCCGACCACTATTTCGCGATATTTCGATAACCATCGATGATCGCGAACGAGTAGGCTTGATCGGCCCCAATGGCTCTGGTAAGTCAACCTTGCTCAAGATTATGGCTGGTCTTTATTCGCCTGATGATGGTGTTATAACCACTCGCAAGTTTCTCAATATTGCCTATTTGGCTCAAGACAATCCTTATCCACCTGATGCAATTTTACGTGATGTCGTCGCTGCCTCTTTAGATGGCCAGTCAATAGACGAGGCCGAGCGCATCAATCGTGCGGAATACACTCTTAGCACCGTTGGCTTTGAAGATCTGGGTGCTACCGTTTCTTCCCTTTCTGGTGGCTGGCGTAAGCGCTTGGCTCTGGCTGCACAGTTGGTGAAAGAACCAGATTTCCTGCTGTTAGATGAACCAACCAACCACCTAGATCTTGAAGGCGTACTTTGGTTAGAAGACTTGCTGAAGTCAGCATCTTTTGCCTTTATTTTGGTCAGCCACGATCGTAATTTTCTTGAGAATGTCACCAATCGTACTGTTGAATTGAACGCCGCGTATAAAGATGGATACTTGAGCTGTAAGGGTCCTTACAGCGAGTATCTCGTCGCTCGGGCCGAGTATCTCTCTGCTCAATCAAATGAGCAGCAAGCTCTAGCTAGTAAGATGCGCCGAGAAGTTGCCTGGTTGCAGCGTGGAGCCAGAGCTAGACAAACCAAGTCACAGGGACGTATCCGTGAGGCTGGTAAATTGTTCGACGAGTTCGCTGAAGTGAAAGCTCGCAACAATATGAATAATTCAGTCAATATTGACTTCAGCTCATCTGGGCGCCGTACCAAAGAGTTGCTTGTTGCTAAAGACGTTGTTAAGTCGATGGGTGGTCGTGAGTTGTTTGCCGGTCTTGATCTGGTATTAACACCCAAGCAGAAACTCGGTTTGGTCGGCACAAACGGCAGTGGTAAAACGACATTGCTGCGTATTCTTGCTGGGCAGATAGAGCCCGATCGCGGCACCGTAAAGCGCGCCGATCAGCTAAAAGTTGTTTGGTTCGATCAAAATCGCGATCAGCTCAATAAAGAAATTACTCTGAAAGAGGCCCTGTGCCCTAGCGGAGACTCGGTGGTCTATCGTGACCGTCAAATTCACGTCATGAGCTGGTCGAAGCGGTTTCTTTTTAGACCAGACCAGTTGCCTATGCCGGTCAGTTATTTGTCTGGTGGTGAGCAAGCGCGAATTTTAATTGCTCGCCTGATGCTGCAAGAAGCAGACATTTTGATATTAGACGAACCTACCAATGACCTCGATATTGCTTCTCTAGAAGTGCTGGAAGAGAGCTTGCAAGACTTCCCTGGTGCTGTGGTTCTGGTTACCCACGATCGCTACATGATCGATACAATCTCTACCAACATACTGGCTTTAGACGGCGATGGCGGCGTGGAATTTTTTGCCGATTATTCGCAGTGGGAATCAAATCGATTTTCTAAGAGTGGCTCGAAGAATAAGAGCAACGCTGGTAAATCTGATAAGGCTGAAAAAATTGAAAAGTCTGGCAGTAAAATTGGTAGCTCTACCAGTGGTGTCTCTAGTAATAACGGTAGCAAGAAAAATCTTAAGCCCCTCTCTAATAATGAGCGCAAAGAATTAGACTCAATTGGTAGCAAAGTTGAAGAGGCCGAGAGTGCCTTGCAGGCAGTGCGCAAGCAAATGGAAGATCCGAAGGTTGCAGCTAATCACGTCAAGCTGGCCGAGATGATGGAAGATTTCCACAAGGCTGAAGCGGCTGTTGCCAAGGTATTCGCCCGTTGGGAAGACCTTGAAGCCAGGCGCTCGGCCAACGAAGCTTAATTTACGGAGTATCTTTGCTAGATCTAAGCGTTCGTTGAAACTTTCTAGTCGACCGACCGTCTACTAATAAGTTGTTGGTTAAAGACCAGTCAACTAAAAAGCCAGCCTGACGGATTATTTAAATGGACGCTTCAAAATCACCTTTT
>Ga0075156_10000338_pt1 | contig 23698 bp, 24 predicted proteins | sample JI81AbrownDNA_FD_70966 | JGI IMG/M metagenome (GOLD analysis project Ga0075156, IMG submission 70966) | Wastewater effluent complex algal communities from Wisconsin, to seasonally profile nutrient transformation and Carbon sequestration -... | ecosystem: Engineered > WWTP > Effluent > Algae...
CGCGGCTGATGGTTGCCGGAGGTGACCTCGCTGGCGCGCTGGGAATGCTCGATCAGGCAGAGGCGCGCTACCTTCCTGGCTTCTTCCCTGAGGTGCAGCCGATTGCTGCCTCGCGGGCGAGAATCTGGATCAGTCTGGGCGACCTCGCCAGCACGAGGACTTGGGCCGCCGAGCATCGCAGAGCTGACGCCGAAAGTGACAGCTACCTCGACCAGTACAACGCGCTCACTGAGGTACGGCTGCTGCTGGCTGAACATCGTGCCGTGGGTGTGGATGGCGAGTTCGCCGATCAAGCGATGGGCCTGATCGGCCGGGTCCTTGAGTCTGCAATGGGCGGAGGTGGCGGCTTGGTGGAGGCAACCATGTTGCGAGGGTTGGCGAATGCCGCGCGTGGCGACGTCGATGCCGCACTTGACTACATCAGTGAGGCGGTCGTCAATGGTGTGCCCGCTAGATACGTTCGGTTGTTCCTTGATGAAGGTCAGCCAATGGTGGACCTCTTGGGCAAGCTCGCGCAGGACCGCAGGCGAAGCGAACCTGCGGAGCTTGCGCAACGGCTGCTGACCTCGGCCGAGCGGCAACAAGCGGACGAGGTGATTGCACCCGTCCTCGACGACGCGCTGAGTCAGCGGGAACTCGACGTGCTCCGGCTGTTGCCAACGGACCTCACCGGTCCAGAGATCGCGCGGCAGCTTTTCATCTCGGTTAACACTTTGCGCACTCACACAAAGCGGATCTTCACCAAGCTTGATGTCAGTACCCGACGTGCTGCTGTCACGAGGGCGCAAGAACTCGGTTTGTTGTAGGGCTCGGCTTGCCTTTGGCGCGGCTTGCGGCTCCTAATCACCACATCAGTCACATCACGTTGTGATGTGCGGTCGCCGCGCTGCACTTAACGTCGAGAAGTAGGTCGGACATCAGTCCACCAGACCTCACGGACCAGGAGCCTTCGATGAAAATCACGCCTGAACGACTCGGCCAAGCGGCAGGAATCGCCGCCGCGACCGCTGGAGCAATATTCATTGCAGTCCAGATCAACCATCCGCCGCTGGACCTTCACACAGTCACCACGACCGATTTCTTGGTTCGCAGTCTCGCGAAAGCGTTGATGGCAATGCTCGCGCTTGCGGGTATCACGGGTATCTACCTTCGCCAGGTCCGGCAAACGGGCCTGCTCGGCCTGATCGGCTACCTGATCTTCAGCGTTGGGTACTTCCTTATGTTCGGCGTCGAGTTCTTGGCCGCGTTCGTGCTGCCTTCGCTGACTGACTCGAACCCACAATTCGTCACCGACGTGCTGTCGGTCGCGGTCGGGGGAACTCCGGTCGGCAGCATTGGACTCATGCAGTCGGTCCTCACGATTTCGGGGATCGGCTACATGCTCGGCGGACTCATCTTCGGTATCGCGATATTCCGAGCCGGAATCCTCGCGAGGTGGGCTGCAGCGTTGCTCGCAGTCGGAACCATCGGCACCGTTGCGCTCGCAGTCCTGCCGGAGTCGTTCAATAGGTTCTTCGCACTGCCCGTGGGTGTGGCATTGATCGGTCTCGGGGTTTCGTTGTGGCGCGACCAACGCAAGCAGGCTGCCGCCAGTGTCGCCGCTGAGGTGGGAGTCGCCGAAGTACCTGAGACTCGCACGGAACCTGTCGTGGTCCGATGACCACGATCGTGCCCGCAGAGCGCCCAGCCCGACGCAGGTCGGGTGCTCTGCGCGACTGGACGGTCGTCGGGGCGCTGGTCTTGCTGGGCGCGATTCCGCTGATCGCGGGGACGCTTCGGGCTATCCAGTTGGCTGGCGGACCCTCGCTGCTTCCGACGGATGAGCGGATCAGTGGGCTTCCGCTGCCGATCGTGCTGCACATCGTGTGTGCCTTGATCTTTGTTCCGCTGGGAGCGATTCAGTTCGCCGGGAGCGTGTGCCGCCGATTCCCTGCGTGGCATCGACGGGCCGGTCGTGTTGCCTTCGCCGCCGGTGTTGGCGTTGTGATTTCGGCACTGCTGATGACGCTGTTTTATTCGCAGAAGGCTGGAACGGGAGACCTGCTCTACGTCATGCGTCTCTTCTTCGCTTCGTTGATGGGCATGAGTTTGGTCTGGGCGTTGACCTCTATTCGGCGCGGCGACGTCGCCACTCATCGGGCCTGGATGATCCGCGCGTACGCAATCGGGATCGCTGCGGGAACGCAAGCATTCACCGGCGGAATCAGCGAGGCGATCTTCGGCACCGGCATCCTGCAAGACGACCTCGCGAAGGGTTCGGGCTGGGTGATCAACTTGGCGATTGCCGAATGGATCATTCGGCGCCAACCGCGGAATCGCGCGGTACCGCGCCGGGTGGTCTCGGCACCGCTTGAGGTGGCGTGATGGCAAGCGACGGTGCAGTTACGTATTCGGTGACAGTTCAAGGAGAACTTGATGACCATTGGGCGGATTGGCTGGGAGGTGCTCGCATCGTTCGCAATGCTGATGGAACTTCAACGCTTGAGATGTCGGTCGCAGATCAGGCGCAACTCCACGGGGTTCTTGCACGCCTTCGGGACATCGGCGCACCGTTGGTGTCGCTTGAGACGGTTCGGTGATTGTCCGGCGGGGACTGGTCGGCAGCGAGGTTAGTTGTCTCGGTTGATTTCGCGGTTCATGAGGAATTGGACGTCGCGGTCGAGGTTGTCGATGCGAGCATCGACGCCGTTGAAGCGAATCTCCACGGCGTCGAAGCGGGCATTCATCTCGCCCCGGAGTCCGGAAATTCCCGAATTCATCTCGCCCCGCAGTCCGCCGATTTCGGAGCGTACGACTCGGGTGAACATCGTCGAGATCAATGTCATCGTGCCAAAGAAGACGCCCGCCATGAGTCCGATCATGGTCCACACCTGCGGCTCGGTCACGGTGATCATCTCCTAAGTATGGCTGGAAGGGATGGCCAAAGGCTAGGGGATTTTGGATGTGTTGCGATGTCAGTGCCGGGATGGCTGTGGATGGGCGCCGCTACTCGGCGGGCTCGTCCACAGATTCGCTTTCGGCAGCCAGTTCGGCTTCCTCAGCAACGGTCTCGGCGCGAAGCCGCGCGAGATGAAGTTCCTCGAACTCGTCGATGTATCTCATTAGTTCCCGCGGGTTGACGGGGAATGGCAATTCGACGCCGCGACCGTCGTATCCGAAGACGTAGTCCTGCGAGTCTTCGTCGAAGTCGATAAACGTGATGTCGTCCCCTTGCTGAACCTCGTCGATCCATCCAGTGAGGTCGCTAACGGAGTTGGCTTGAAACATCGCGAGCAGTTCGCCAATTGTGTTCGCGAGGGGTGTTCCCGTCCACCCGCACTTTTCGCACGTGACGTCTGATGCGCCCGCCCAAGCGGGCGCGCGAACCGCTGCCAATTCATCATCGGTGAGAGCGCCCGCACATCCAGGGCACCTCGGGTACGTCGGTTTCGGGAAGATCATGGCCTCGTTTGTCGTGAGCCATTCTTCCTTTGAATTTGCGGCAGAAACGCTGTTGTTCATGGGCCAATTGTCGCCCGTGGGTATGACATTCCTGATGGTTCCGAGATCACCCGAACGGGCCATCGGCGAACGCGAATTGTGGGTTCGAAAGTCAGACCGCGCTCGTAAACTTGTTAGTGGATCAGAGAAGCAGCGCCAAGTCCTCCAGTTCGCTGCTCGGCAACCGCGCCACCTGCGCACGGTGCTCCTGGAGGAAGTCCAGCCACAGCGGCAACAGTCGTTGGGGAAGCGCAGGCCATTCCATGGGCCCGCATCACGGAGGTTGCCATGTCCAGCAACGAGTTCATCAGAAGGACCCCATATCCGGACGTCTTCATCCCAGGGGGAGGTGGTGCAGCATTGGCCTTCGTCCCCACGCATGTGATTGTGCGGGGCGAGGAATCCGAGGCGCAGGTTCTCGGGGTTGATATCTCATTGGTTGACCCGGATCGCGTGGTGACACATCGATCACGGCCGATGGCGGAGCTTGACCTAATCGAGCTTCATGCCTTCTTCCGGGCGGCGGCCCTCGATGCGGCACCCGAGGTGAGTGCCCCCACATTTCAGTCGGTCGGACTTGGGTTGATGGTGTCGGTTCCTCTCAGCGAGGAGTCCCGTGCCGATCTGTCCGTAGTTGTCTCGATTGCCGAGGACGGGCATGTGGTTGATACCGATGACTTCCGATTCACGACGACCCGAACGGCACTCCTGCAAGCGGCCGATCGCGTGCGACTGATCGGGGAGCACTTCGGCTACACGATCCATCAGGCGGATGACCTTGAGCCTGAGGCGTTCATCGATAGCAATAACCGGAACGGAAGTGAGTGATCATGGCTCTGTTGTATGACGTGATTGAGGTATCTGGGCGGCTGCAATACATCACCCACGACTCACTGGCCCGCGACTTCCAGGGTGATCAACTAGCGGCGATTCACTTGATGGAGTTGCCGGATGAACAAGATGCCGATGCGCAGCTCGGGTTCATTACGGCGCAGCTGCCGACGTGTATCGCAGGCTTCGGCGGCAGCTACCACGATGGTTCGCAGTGGGTGATCACGTTCGAACGCGGCCCGCTCGTTGATGGCGACAAGCGCCAGGCAGTAGAAGACTTGCGCCTTCACTTGGCGCATATGTCCACGCTGAATCCATCCATCAAGGTCACCCAAGAGATCGTGCTGACGAGGGATCGTTTACTCGATCACTACCTGCAGTGGCCAGGGATCGGCATGCCCGGCGGTGGCCTCATGCTTCCCCATGGGCGCAGCGGTGTTAACCCGCGATTGCTGGGGTTCACCGACTTGTTGCGCGGGGTTGTGGTCGAGGCATGTGGCTATTCGCTAACCCGCTTGTGTCGTGGGTATCCGTACAGCTGCGGGTTCCCGGAGGACGAACACGTTTGCACTGGAGACGTCTTCACCGATGCGCTTCAAGCCTGGTTCGAGCGGCGGATTGCCCCTGGCGACGAGGCTGGTGATGGGTACGGCGAGGTGGTGGAGGAACCCGTGGCCGAGGAACCCCAGCCGGAAAAGATCCGGGAGGTGCGCTGCTATGGAACACCCCGTGGCCCGATGCCTCCGATTGAGGAGTTGCGGCGCGAATACGAGGCTTACCTAGGGCGCGAGTTCAGCGATTGGGAGATTGAAGAGATCTGGCGTACAGGGTTGATTTGAGCAGTGGGTTGCGGTGCCGACAAGTGACCGGCATCGATGTGTACGGGCCCACCAATGCAGCCAGACTGTGCGCACTCGGCAACCTATTGGTCAATTCGTTGGATTCGTGTTCCGGTCCAAAACCAGCCTTCGGGAAGCGAGGCAGGTGGACCAATGTTTTCACCACCGGCGAGGTTATCTAGGTTAGCGCCCGTGAAATTGGTGCCAACCACATTGGCTCCGGTCATCCACACCGACGATAGATTCGCGTTGGTGCAATTGGCATTCGCGAGATTTGAAGACAGCTGAGAACCAGACAGGTCAGCTCCGGTCAGGTCAGCGCCAGAGAAGTCGAAATCGTGAAGGGTAGCTGCATGCAGCTGGGCGCCGCGAAGGTCCGCCCCTGGGCCGATGAAGTAGCGGTATACCTTCCATCCTGCGGGCAGCTTGCTGGGAAGCCAACCTTCGTTAACTTCGCCAGAACTCACGCCCGCCAAGATTGCGCCCGTCATATCTGTCGACTCGATGGAGACGCCAAACAGATCCGCACCCGTCAAGTTCGTCCCGACCAGAGTCGCACCTCGGAAATTCACGCCCGATAGGTTCAATCCCGCGAGGTCCTCGCCATCGAGCTTGACACCGGGTCCTACCAGGAAGCCGTTCTCGATGCGGTAGAGACTGTCCAGAACAGGAGTCCCGACCCAGCCGCCCGTGTTCACCCGGGCGAATTCAGCGTCTGTGAATACAGCCCCTTGAACAACGACTCCAGGCATCTTCGAGCCGGATAGGTCGGCATCCGTCAGGTCAGCACCTGTCAGGTTGGCTCCGGACAGGTCCGAATTTGTGAGGTCCATCCTGGCGAGGTCTTGACCCGATAGGTCACAGCCTGCGAGATCTCGCGCGGGTGCTGGGCCGCAATTCTTCGGTGTCACTGATCCGGTGGGCAGCGACGCGAAGGACGTGCCCACGTTGTTCGTCGCCGTGACGGAAAATGTGTATGACGTCCCGTTCGAGAGGTCCGCGATGGTGCAGCTCGCGGCTGACGTCGTGCATGTCTTTCCACCTGGTGATGAAGTCACCGTATAGCTCGTGATCGCCGCACCGCCATTGTCGGGTGCCGACCAAAGTACCGTCGCTGCCTGGTCGCTGCGAATGGCCACTGGGTTGATGGGCGCGTTCGGGACTGTCGCTGGTGTTACGGCGGCGGTGGGTGCCGAGGGCGCAGATGTTCCAACGACGTTGACTGCGGTGACGGTAAATGTATATGGCGTTCCGTTGATCAGCCCTGACACGGTGCAAGTTGTCAATGATGTAGTGCAAGTCTTTGCTCCCGGAGATGAGGTCACCTTGTAAGAGACGACAGGAGCACCCCCGTCTTGTGGTGCTGCCCAGGACACGGCGACCGACTGATTGCCCCGTGTGCCTGAGGCATCCGTTGGCGCACTAGGAGTTGTTGCTGGTGTGATCGGAGCGCTGGCCGCTGATGACTCCGACGTTCCGATTCGGTTGGTTGCACTCACCGTGAAGACGTAGGCAGTTCCATTGGTGAGTCCTCCAACCGCGCACTGCGTCGTTGAAGTCGTACATGTCCTCCCGCCCGGCGAAGAGATCACTGTGTATGAAGTGACCGGAGCGCCTCCGTTGCTAGGTGCAAGCCAGCTAACTGTCGCCGCGGTATTGCCACGCGTCGCGGTTGTGGCGGTTGGTGCGTCGGGAATTGTCGCCGGGGTAACGGGGCTTGTCGGTGTCGAAGTTGGTGATGTTCCCACTGCGTTGGTCGCGGTGGCTGTGAAGGTGTAGGCGGTTCCGTTCGTGAGCCCGCCAATGGAGCAACTGTTCGTCGAAGTCACGCAGACTTGTCCACCGGGAGCCGCAGTGACACCGTAGGACGTGATGGGTGTGCCGCCACTATCCGGCGTAGACCACGAAATGGTTGCCGATTGACTAGCGCTGGAAATCGCGGTCGGCTGCAGCGGTGCATTGGGAACGCCTAGTGGGGTAACCGTGTTTGACGCAGCCGAGTAGGCACCCTGACCGACGGCAGTTACGGGGACAACTCGGAATTGGTAGTTATCGCCGTTTGCGAGCCCAGTGACGATGCTGGACGTTGATGGTGAGATCGGATCATTCGCAGGGAACCAGGTGCTTCCATCCTTGGTGTAGTGGAGTACGTAGTCGAGGATTGGTTGGCCCCCCGTATTTGTAGGCGCGATCCAGGACAACGTGGCCTGTTCGTCACCGGCCACAGCGCTCAACGATGTGGCGGCCTCGGAGACGGTGGGACCAGGGGTGGGCGTGGGGGTCGGCGTAGGTAGAGGACTGACGAGTGGCAAAGGCGCGTAGGTCACTGCGATGCGTCTTGTTGCGCCTGCTTTGACTTTGGCCTTCTTCTGGGTGACTGCGGCACGGGTGCTTGATTGACCGACGGTGATTTCCGCAGCGGACAGTGTGTAGGTTCCCGGGCGTAGCTTCTTCAAGACAGTTGTCGAACTGAGTGTGCGGGTGAACTTACGTGGACCTGAAATTCGGACCACCGCAGTTGCACCGCTTGGTACGCCCTCGATGGTGACTCTGAGCGTGCCTGTCGACTTCTTCGTTGTCGCACGCTTCGCTGGCGAGTGCGTTGCGATGCTCGAAGTTCGAACCTGAGTGCCAGTTGCCAGGGTGCTTGCCGATGCTGTAACTGTGCCCGAATACAACAACGTGACCGCACAGCACAAGACTATGAAAAATCGAAACCGCACTTGATCCCCTGTTTCCCCGAGCAAAAGGCTTTCGCCGATTGCATGAAGATCAAGAATACGTTATTGAAAACTCGTCGGGAATCTTCCACTGGAATCCGATCGCCCCCCTAGCAGCGGTGAAGACGGGCGGAAGTTGATTGGCTACAAGTCTGATCTGACCCGCTAGCGCTTCCGCGCCGATCTTTCTGCACTCGACCCAATCCAGAAGGACCAGCGGCGGGGAGAGATAGGTACTACAAGATGCCCCTCTCCGCTGTGCTTGGATCTTGCCGGAGATGTGGTCGCCTCGTTTCTCTGCATGATCAAAGACGAAATCGTCCGCGACTTCGAAACGAAGGCGGTCGCACTGCCTCTTGCCTATGTCCTAAGTGTCGCTTCTACACACAGCGCCTTGATCTGGCTCCACGATGCGGCGTGCGAAATCGGTCGGTATCGGTACACGAAGTTCGGGTTGTAGCCGAGCCAACCCTTTGTTGATTTGTCCTGCAACAGGATGCTCTTGCCACTGGAGAGCGCATCGAAATCGAAATGCTCGAGATAGAGGGATTCCACGAGACGTTCGCGGACTTCGCACTTCTTCTCACCGGAGTATTTCTTGGCTTTTCCCGTGCTGACGGCAAGGCGAAATTGATCGCCCTGCATTTGCCACCCGCGTCGATGGCCGCGTGTTCCCTTGATCGGCCCAGAGAAGTACTCCACCAGTCCGAGCGAATTGCTCAGGCCTGCGTTCGCAGCCAGCGACGTAGCGCCGAGGACGTGGCTGGCGATGAGGTTGCCGCGCATCTTCTCGACCAAGGGCAAGACGCGAATCCGTGAGAGTTCTTCCCGTGTTTCCTTCTTGAGTGACCAAATCTCATCTGAGGACTGAGGTGCCACCGCCGAGCACAGTGCGACCAAAGTAACGACCAACTGCTGGTATGCCTCCACGAGTTGCGAGTCAAAGCTAGCCCTGATCGCATTTGATGTGTGACGGAGTGGATCAATCAAGTCTTGGTAGCCAACTTCTTGCCACGGGGGTGGCGGAGACATCACCGGCATCAGGCTCAGGAGGGCGAACTTGACCCTCTTTCCGACGAACTTCTCTTCATACGCGTCAAGTTGGCGCTGGGTCGCGATCGCCGCGATCTTGTTCTCTATGACGAGCAAGGAGTCCGCTCCGTACTCAACTATCAGGTCTATGTTCTTGTGCTCGCGGCTCACCTTTTCGTAGTTCTTGGGCGCTTCTGAAATCGCGATGCCGAGTCTTTCGAATACCGATGCCGACTCTTCTGGATAGCGCGCTGCGAGCCAGAACAGCATGTTCGTATGAAACAGCTCCTGGCCCGCCGTTGACAGGATGTAGAGCGGTTGCGTTGCCAGGATATTGGCCGCATCGAGAATGCGATCGTCACCATGTGTGGTCATCACTGTCGCTCCAGTTGCTTCATCGGGAGTCCAATCGCCTCTGGGACACGTGCACGACTGATGTCATAACTGCACTGCCGAGGTTGGGTCTCATTGGTAATCCTCCATCAGTAAGCGCGCGGATACTGAAGTAGTTCACCTAACTCAGTGTCAAGATCCAGAGACTTCTTAAGCAGCTTGTAGGTCGTCGATTTGACCGTGTCGGCGCAAGCGACACCCGAGCTCCTTCGCGATCGCATTTACTCGCGAGCCCTCCAAGTCTCCAGTCGCACTGCGTGCGAGGCGACTGAACTCGCGCGGCGGGTTGGGTCGAGTGTTGGCGGACTCACCGATTGGCGAGTCTGTGCGTGCCCACGGGCAGGTGGCATCCTTGTCGATAAGTATCCCCGCGACTGGCTCGGGGTTCCGGGACGGTCCGTGTCCCGCTCGCGGGCAAGTTCGGAAAGGATTTGCCTTGACAGCACTTTGCGGGATGCAGCATTACCCTGCGCCCCTCTTGGTTCTACGGCGCCGAATCGGCGTTGTAGTGCGGGAGCGCCTCACTAACTCCCAAGTTTCGCTGCCACGCCGCAGCTGCTGCCTCCCGAACCGCTTCGTTAGCGTCCAAGGCCAGATGCCGCCAGGCCTGGACCAAGGCTGCCTGGGTCTGCTCATCAGCGTCTTCATAGAACCATTCCCAGTCGGATGCGACGAGGATCCTGGATCGCGGGTCAGGATTCACAAGAAGGCCCTTGATTGCGGCCACCTCTGCGTCCTCGAAGTCCATCAGTTCCGAGGCGAGGTAGCGATCGGCCCTCGACGCCAGAACTTGGACGAGCCCCGCATCGCACAGTTCGAATTCGGGGATAAATCCGAGGATGTCGTCGGGTCCGGACTGCGCCCAATCTTCTAGGACGGCTCTCGTGATGTTCGGGTTAGATTCCACTTCCGTCAACACGCTTTGCCCATGGAGCAGTAACAGCGATTGCAGTTCAGGCGGCTGCGTCGCTTTATCGGCTGCAACCATGCGCGCTTCCTCGAGTCTGACTGCTTCCTCGTTCTCGCGTCGCTTTGACTCACGTCTTTCATCCGTGAAGACCTGCGCCTTATCTTCGTCTACGACATCCTCCCAAGAATCGATTCCGTCCAGCATTTGAGTGAAGAAGTCGGCCGAGGAAGCCTCTTGTGGATTGTGAAGAGCATGCCGCGCCAGGAGATAATCTTCCGACGTGCTCGCGAGGACCATGCGAAGTCTTTCTGCGATAGATGGGTCGATGTTGAACAGTGCCTCGCCGGACTCGCTCGCCCAGTCGGCGATGAGTGTAGAAATTCGACCCCGGACGGCTTTGGACAGCTTTTCGTCTGGGTCGAGGGTCTCAAGGGCAAACGCGGATTGCGTCGTGTACCTGTCGAGGGCGAAGTCGACCAAGACGGCTAACACGTCTTCATCGCTCTTGGGTGCGTCAACTTCGACGAATTCTTCGCCGTCGTCGCCGGATTGCATGACTGCCCAGCGTCCTCCACCCAAGTTTGCGATGCGGTTCTTGCCGCTCCCGGAGACTGGGCCACCTCCCTCTGAGTACCACCAGGCTTCGGCGATGGTCTCTCCGACCGTGAAGTTGACGCCGTCATTCTCTTCGTCCCAGACTTCCTCATCCATGGCCGCTCGTTTCGTAGGTTTCGGAGCCCGTGCTCTGGGCTTCACTTTTGATCAAAGATACGGGCGTGACCAAGGATTTCCATGACCGCTAGTCCAGCTGAGTCGGAGTTGATCGTCCAGTCACGCTCGCTCCCCAATTGGAAATTCGTCACCCATACACACTGCTCCTTGGTGCGCACCCAAGCGAGCCTCGCAGCGAACCTCCGTAAAGGCCCGGTCGCGCTGCATTGGATCCTTGGCCCGTTCGACATCCCAACTCGACCCGTCACCCAACCCCCTCCATTGCCCTCAACCGGGCGATCCGATCCTCGAGTGGTGGGTGGGTTGCGAGCAGTCGTCCACGCCAAGACGTGCGCGCGCTGAACCACATATGGGCCGTCGCCGCGCTGTCGGAATTTGCCTGTGATTCGAACCAACGCAGCCGCTCCAACGCCGAACGAAGCCCTGCGGGGTTGCGTGTGAACTGGATGGCAGTTGCATCTGCCAGTGACTCTCTCCGTCGTGACATTCCAGCGTTGAGGTAGGTGATGAGGATCGGCGCAAACGCCATCACCGCCATTGCGGCAGGACGTCCGTCTTCTTCTTTGCCTTTCTCGTCCCTTCGGGTCGCCAGGCCAGCGAGGATCCCGAACATCAACCAAAGCACGGCCGCGATTGAGGCGGCGATCGACATCAGCAAGGTGTCCCGGTTCGCGATGTGTCCGAGTTCGTGGGCGGCGACTCCTTGGATTTCGTCGCGGGTCATGGAGTCGAGCATCCCCGTTGTAAAGGCGACCACGGCATGGTCTGGATTGCGGCCAGTTGCCAACGCATTCGGCGTCGGGTCGCAAATTATCGCCACGCGTGGCATGGGAAGGCCCGCGGCGATGCGCACTTCGTCCACGATGTTGTGGAGCTCGCGCGCTTCGGTGTAGGTCACCACATGTGCGCCGGTCGCGCGCAGTACCAGCGCATCGCTGAACCAGTAGCTCAGGAGAGGGATGATGCAGGCAAATGCACAAACCGCCAGCAGCCAGCCAATCGACGTGCTGTGCATGAAGTAGGTCATCGGTGTGCAGGCGAGCAGAATGCATCCCACCATTGCGCAAATCAGTGCGACGGTCGCCCGCCGGTTCACCTGTTGACGTTGTCTGAAATTGACCACTCGCTACCCCCGTGCATCTAGCGCCCCGCCGATGAAATCCCGCCGAGGCAATACCTATTTCGAAAACTACAGAGGGGGTCTGACGATTCGTGATCACGAATGTCAGACCCCTCGGGCACTGTCACATTGAGGAGGGCTGCACAACCCCCGAAGTCGCGTGGGAAAGCCGTAGGTGCAGTTTGAAGACGATTGATCAACTACTTCGAAGTTCTAGGTATCCCGGAATCCACGACCGACGATCGTGAGGTGAAGCGCGCCTACCGGATGATGGCCAAGCTGCATCACAGCGACCGCGGCGGGAACGATCTTGTGATGGGCCGCATCAACTACGCTTACGAAGTCCTACGGAATCAAGAGGGTCGACGATCCCACTTGGAAAGACTCCGCATGTTCGGAAACGTGCGCACTGCCGGATACCGATCGCGATCTACTGGTAGTGCGGGTGCCTGGGATGGAGGGCCATCTCGAGGTTGGGCCCCAGATAGTCGTGGAAGCGACTACTGGGGAACCACCGCGAGTCGGTCTCGATCTTCGTACTACGCGCCGCAGTCACCCCCGCCATCACCGCCTGCGCCCAAGCAGACGCAGGATCAAGTTTCTAAGTCAGCAGCAATCTTCGAAGGGGTTCTCGGAGCCATCAAGTGTGCCTGCTATTGCGGACTGGGAACGGGCATCGTGTTGTGCCTGGTGCAGGTCCACGCTGCCTGGATATCAGTAGTCGCGATTCGCGTGCTGGCAGTGATTGGTGCCATGGTCGGCGCAGGGATCGGTTACGCCTTCGCGTATGGACGGGTGATGGGTAGCGAGGTCACTGACCCCTCCGACTAAACCACTGGCAAGCAGTCGCTTAGTCGATCCGATCGAACGACCATGGACGCTGAAACGACCTGGCGTCACGACGTCGACCACTTCGAGGGTCTGTGGAGTTCACCGGAAGACGGTGTTCTGTGCGAACCTCTCACCCGCACCAAACACCTAGTCGCGATTCGCGTCGACGAAGTCATCGCCAAGGAAGCGCGGCGCTACATCTGCTCCAGACTCACCGGCAGCCCGCGACCGTAGACGCCAGCGCACACCATCGGGATCCGCGAACTCGATGACGGTGTCAAGGTGCGAAGTCCAGAGCCCTGCATCGCCTCCAGTATTCATAGGTATGGCCCATGTCCGTTCGCCCGAAACAGTTCGCCTTGGTCATAGTCCGGTTGCTTTGACTCCTGGAACTGCGCACTCCCGCCGAAATGCTCGACAAGTGCTGGAGCAAAACGGTCGATGGTCGACGCGATGGTTCGACATGCGTATTGGAAGTTCGCTGGATTCACATCCGATCCCCATATCTCAGTCTCAACCAAGACTTGGCCTCGAACCCAGAATGCGCGGGCGAAGCGAATCTCTTGGTTGATGGAGTTGAGGGCATCGAACAGCTCAGGCGCCGCTTCGACATCTGCAACAGCGACGCCGAAGAGCTGCACAACCGCGTCCTCAGGGTTCATCACCCGCGCATAGAAGGTTGCACCGCCATACGTGATGACAAGGTCACCATCATGATCGGGTTCAGGTCGGGTATCGGTGAGTCGCTCCACGAGATCGCGAACGTAGGAGAAGACGATGTCGCTGCGCAAAGCAAGATCCTTTCGGTTGGTGGTGCAGACAGTAGAGGCTGATCAATCCTTCATGCCAGTCGCCTCACGGCGACGTGCGTCAGCTATCCGGTACTCGATCTCACCCGTGGGTGAACCGAAAAGTCCGAGTGCCTCCGCGGCTGTTTCAAAGTCCGGAACGACGACGGTGGCCCCCATGTGCAACGCATCGACCGCTTGCTTCGCGGTCTTGCAACTGGTGTGCTCGAAGTGGCATTCGCCAACCCAAAGCCGTGGTGTGACAGCCGTCATCGCCGTACACCATCCCTGAGTGTGCCTCGAACTAGTCGCGCACGGATGAAGCGTCCTGACACCAGTGCAGCAGTCGTCCGGTGGTGGCCCTGCAAGATGATCTTCGTGCCCGATTCCTCATCGACAAAGATGTTCGGCCAGTCGTTGCTTGGGTTTCTCGTTTGGTCGAACAGCTGACCGGTCACCTCATACGGGACCGTGCGGTAGTGGTTAAGCGCAGCACCTTGGAGTCCCCACTGACTTGCTTCAACCGTGCGCGGATCGACGTCTGCCAGCGGCACGTGGCCACCACTGAACTCCGCGGTGTGAATCCGCGCTGACCCAAGTCGCGATTCGAACGGAATTTGTGTCCGTGGACTCATTACGAATGCCGCCACGTGGCGACCAGAGAACCTTGTGGGGCGTCCGAACAAAGCCGCGCGACCTCGTCCGGGTCCGACTCCCCAGAGGGCGTCGAGGTCGTTGGCCCTAATGGCACGTTGCAGCACAGCGATCTCCTGCCAGTCGCAGTCGATTGAATAGTGGCCGTCTGAGTTTGAGGAGATTACGGCCATCAGTCGGTGACCTCGATGGGTTGAATCGTTTCAGCGAGTTGACTCGCCATGTCCGGTTGGAGAAAGTGCCACGCCTCAAGTGGAATATCGAGTTGCGTGACCAGCGGTCCGTCAGTCACCAGCTGGACCACCGCTTGAACCCGGCAATGTGGAACCAGTGACTCGTTGAACGCATGGTGTTCCCACAGCATCATTACCAACGTGTGGAAGCCCGCATTCCCATCTTGTTGCTCGGCATCTGTCGGCAAGGTCAAGACACCGACTTGTTGCTCTCCCCAGGTTGTGGGGGGAGAAGTCGACAAGTCAATGGCTTCGATGCGCCGGTTGAGCCCTTCGTGTCTGGCGATCTGTATTAGTGCGGCGAGCACGGACGTACTGACTTCGATGCGTTTTGTCGCAGCATTCACCGTGATTCCTCCTGCCAGGAACTCGGTCCGCCCTCAAGGTCGATCCCGTCCTTGTAGTCGGGGTCTGTCCGGTACGCGACGTGGCCGTTCAACTCGCTCCACCCCTCGCCGACTTCTTCGCTACATGGATAGGGCGTCGAGAAGCATGGGGAGAACCCGGCATTGCATGACAAGCCCTTCATGAACAGTGAGTTGTGAGACCACGAGTACGTTGCATTACCCCCGACTTCCTTGAGGTAGGCCTTCAGTTCTTGCGGGTTGTGAACAACGAAGTAGCAGGACTTGGGTAGAACCTGTCCCGTCTCGCGATCACGCTCGATCAGCATGAATCGCTGCTCGAACGCCGGTAGGTCGGCGTCGTTGTCTGGTGGTGGCAGCACCATGACCAAGATGGGATAGTCGCGGTGCCAGGCATTGATTGGGCGCACGACATGGCCCGGCCGACGCAGGTGGCAGTCAGCAGGATGGTGCTCCAGCGGTGCGTCGCCCACGGGGTGTTGGACGTATGGAAGCTGCACATCGTTCGGACCCGGCACGAATCCGGTAGAACTCTTGCGCTTTTGTTTGTTCTTCGTATTCTTGGTTTTCTTACTCACGCTGAAACCTCTCGGCCGCGCGGGCGGAACGCGGTCCGCTCGCTGATCTTGCCGCAACTCGGATTGAGTTCGGCCAGCTCTTTCCCTGGAGCACCCCGCATCAACGACGGGGGTTGCTGGATGGCCAGCCAGGTACTGACAGCCATCACTCTTGAGCCATATGCACTTTTCAAGTTCTGAGATCGGTCATGCTCTATTGACCACTCAGGAGGTTAGAACGCAATTCAAACGCATCTTGTTCCCGATTCACGCGAGGAATTTCAGTTCGTCCGCAACCTAGATGCCATTCCTCAAATGTCAGACCCTTCTGGCAACTTGTAGATCAAGGAGAAATTGCCTGCCTGGCGACTCGAGAACCGAGCCGACCTAGAGCGCGATCGAGGCGCCCAAGCGTTAGGACACACGTGGTTCGAACGGGTAGATCCTGCTCGGCATTCACCAAAGGGGGAAACACATGCATATCAACGCACATCTCGATGTTGATCTGGTCGCGATTGAGTCCACTGATTCGGTCACGCTCATGCTTGAGCTCGAAGCACCGGCCGCCGACGATTCATCGAAAGATCGGCCGGAGCACACCGCAGTTGTTGTCCTTGATCGTTCCGGTTCCATGAATGGCTTGCCATTGGAGTCGGCGAAGCGGGCACTCATCAGCCTTGTTGATCGCTTAGATGACCGAGACCGCTTCGGGTTGGTGACGTTCGACGATGCGGCACAGGTCGTGATTCCGGCGGGAAAGGTCGGCGATCTGGGTCGCGATCGACTGCGCCACGACATCGACTCGGTCGTTGCAGGTGGCACAACTGACCTGTCGTCCGGGTATTTGCGGGGGCTGCAGGAAGTAAATCGTGTGGCGACCGAAACGGGCGCGACTGTGCTTCTGCTTTCCGACGGCTACGCGAATGCCGGGGTCATCGATCCGGTGCAGTTGCGTGGTCTCGCCAAACGCGCAGCGGAGCACCGCGTCACGACGTCCACGATCGGCATCGGCCTTGGCTACGACGAGGCAATTCTCACGGAACTGGCAGCTGGTGGAAACGGCAACCATTCATTCGGTCATGGCCCAGACGATGCGGCCGCGGCAGTCGCGGCCGAGCTCGATGGTCTCTTGTCGAAGACGGTCCAAGCGGCCAGTCTGCTGATTAAACCGACCAGCGACGTCAGCGGCATCATGGTGCTCAACGACCTGTCGACGATTGCCGTTGAGCATGGTGTGCTCGCCGAGCTTGGCGACTTCTACTCGGGCGAATCGCGCCGAATCCTGGTGACGATCGATGTGCCCGAGATGGCAGCTCTTGGTCTACAACAAGTCGCGACCCTGACCCTGACCTACGTCGAACTCGCCACACTTGAGCAGCACACGGTTACCCTCCCGGTTTCTGTCAACGTGGTTCCTCAAGACGTTGCGAAAGGTCGCGTCGCTAAGCCCGAAGTAGCTCGGGAAAAGCTATTTCTCGAGACCCAGAGCGCGAAGCGAGATATTGAAGTGGCACTGCGCGATGGCGACGTAGAAGCAGCTCGCGAGCGGTTGAGCGCAGCGAGAAGAATTCTCAGCGCCGAGGATGCGTCGATAGTCGATGACCAGCTACTTGGCGAGATCGAATGGCTTGGCGACACGGAGTTGATGGTCGGGTCCGAGAGCCCGGACTACCTTTCGCGCCGGTTGAGTTCGGACCGCAGTCGCAAGTCGCGGGGGTACAAGTCCAGAACACAAGGCGGCGAGGTCATCTCCGACGCAGAGTGAGCCCCAGCTGGCTGCCGGAGGGACCGCGGGGAGCCTCGTGATTTTCGAAAGTCAGACCCACCTGGGAGCCTGGGAGCTCAACACAAGCCTCGCCACCCAATTCAAAGGACTCCTACTTGATCAACGACAACGGAACGATGCGCTACTCGGCGACCGACATCACTCGGTGGTTGTCATGTGCGCACGCCAGTCGTCTGGATGCGCTGCTGCGAACTGATCAGGAACTTAAGGCTTGGAAGGCAACGCACACCAGCTCGACTGACGGTGACTCCGCCCGTGCTCCAGCCGCCGTTCGCGGTGACGAACACGAACTCGCGATGCTTCAAGGCTTGATCGAGTCTGGTCTTGAGGTTGTCGAGATTCCGCGCCCCGCATTCGATGATCGCGACGGTCTCAGCAAGGCCAACGCGGCGACGCTGGAGGCGTTGCGCGCGGGCGCTGACGTGGTCTTCCAGGCCGCTCTGGTTGATGGTCCATGGTTTGGCTACGCGGACTTCCTGGTTCGAGTCGATGGCGTCTCGAGTTTGCTTGGCGACTACGCGTACGAAGTTCGCGACACGAAACTCGCCCGGCACCCAAGCGCTTCAGCGTTGATCCAGATGGCGCACTACGGCGCGATGGTTGAGCAGATTCAGCAGGCACCGCCGCCTCGTCTGGTGATCTGGCTCGGCACGGGGGCTCTGTTCGAGTGGCCCTACCGGGATGCCGTTCCTTACCTGCGCGAGGCGCAGAAGGCATTTCTTCAATTCCAGAAGGACCTACCCGAGACGCTTCCAATTCCAAAGGCTAGCTGCGCGGGATGTCGCTGGTTTGATCACTGCGACGAAGAGTGGGGAGCAGAGGATCTGCGCAACGTTCATCGGCTTTCCAGCCGCCAACGTGAGGTCCTGCGGGCAAGTGGAATCACCACAATCGCGGAGTTGGCAGCGGCCACCGACGATGCGCGCCCGGATGCAATTGGTGTCGACACCTTCGGCTGGCTTCGCGAGCAGGCTCAAGTTCAAGGTGGAGGCGACGACTGGTTGATCATTTCTCCGCAGTCGGCGACGGCGGGCGTCTTCGGGACGCCGAAGCCGCATCCCGACGACATGTACTTCGATCTGGAGGGCGATCCTTTCGCCGCGATTCCCACGCTTGACTACCTCTGGGCATACTGCGATGTCGACGGCACCTATCACCACCGCTGGGCACATTCCCCCGACGAGGAACGAGAGGCATTTCTGTGGTTCCTCAACGTGTTGCGCGAACGTGAGAAGCGGGGAGGGGATTGGAAGGTCTACCACTACAACACCTACGAAGTGACGTCGATGTGCCGCATTGCGCATGCATGGCCCGACGACACCGAGCGGGATGAGTTGATCGCCGATGTGGAGCGTCTGATCGCTGAACGGTTCGACGACTTGTATCGACGAATAGACGTCGGCTTGCGCACGCGCGCAGGCAGCACATCGCTAAAGATTGTCGAGAAGCTCGCGGGCTATGACCGAACAGCGGAGGCTGCCGCAGTCGCACGCGCAGACGACAGCATCAAGGCCTACGAAGCGTTCATCGCATCGGATGATGAATCCAAATGTGCGGCGATTCTCGAAGGTATTCGCCAGTACAACGTCCACGATGTTCGGGCGACGAATGCGGTTCATCGGTGGTTGTGGGGGATCACCTGCGAGCCGTCGATAGGTCCCGACACCGCGACGGCCACTGACGCGACGGGGCGCCAAATCGATCTCCTGCACGGCGACGAAGAGCAGTACGTGCAATCCGACAAGGTTCGGGAGCGGATCGAATCGACGGAGCAACTGCGTGACCTCTTGATCGCTGCGGCAGACTCCGCTGACGCACAGGCAAGCTCGGCATCGGCGAGTTCGCAACTGCCGTCTGGCCTCAGTGCCCACGCGGCACGCCTGCTCGCAGAGATGCTCGAATGGCATCGCCGCGAATCAGTGGTGGCATTTCTCGACTCCAAGCGACTTGAAGCGTGGGCGTTGGGCCAAGGGTCTGCAGACGCGGCCTCCATCCCGGACGCGGTTGAGGCGATCATCAAGGACTTGAACGGATCAGCGGATTCTGAGTTAACAGCGATTCGTCCCGGCACGGAGCATGAATCCTGTCTGCTCGACATCGAGGGACCGATCAAAATTCATCCGCCACAGCCGGGCAAACGAGTCAGCACGTATGAGTACCGTTGCCGACCCGGCGCGTGGAAGGTGAAGAAGGGTTCAGACGTCAAAACCGTCTCTTTGGGAGACGGCGGCGAGTCACTCACGGTCAAGCTCGTTGCGCATGACCCGCAGACTGGGATGTTCTCGTTCACTCGGACGAAGAACCCGGGCGAACTTGATCGGATGGTGCTCGCTCCGTTCTTTGACCCGCCCACCGTCTGGGAACGCTTGATGGATCTTGCTCGAGCGGCGCTCGCCGAAAGTCCCGCGCCCTGGACGGCGGTGCCGTTCGACGCACTCGACCGCCGCCCTCCGGCGGACGCGGGAACGATGGTGGCGGTGACGGGGGAGTCGGCCTCCGACAGAGCTCGGCGGATCGTGAGTCAGCTGCCCACTGGCCTGTTACCTGTGCAAGGACCGCCCGGAACCGGCAAGACGCACCTCGGCTGTGACTTGATCATGGATCAGGTGAAGGCGGGTGGGCGCGGGGGTTCCCAAGCAATCGTTGCCGTGACCGCAAACAGTCACAAGGTGATGGACAACCTGTTGGTATCCGTGGCAATGCGAGCCGCAGCCGACGGAGTCCGAGTGAAGGTTGCTCACTTGGGTAGTGGTGACCAAGTTGATGTCGCGGCGGGCATCGAAGCAATAGCAGGCGGCGGCGGGAAGCTTGCTGGGTGGATTGACGCCGCGCACGACGAGGGTCACGCGGTGGTGGTTGCGGCGACAAAGTTCGGATGGTCTCGGGCTGATGTGTCAGTTGTCGCTGACCTACTGATCATCGATGAGGCGGGCCAACTCCCGCTTGCCGATGCACTCGCCGTGTGTTCTACGGCGGGTCGGGTCGTCGCGCTCGGGGATCCGCAACAGCTAGCGGCCCCAATTCAAGCCGCTCATGATGATTCAGTTCGAGTCTCGCTTCTCGAACACATTGTGGGTGGTGCTGCCGTCATGCCGACGGATGTTGGCGTGTTCCTCGACGTCACGTATCGGATGCATCCGGCGGTATGCCGGGTCGTTGCGGATCTTGCTTACGACGGCGAACTGGTCTCATCCACGCAGGCCGCGGCGCGCACGATCACAGGGACCGACGTGTCCGTCGCAGGGCAGACGGTCACAGTCGAACCTGGCGTTTCGTGGCTTCCGGTTGATGGCGGTACCGAAGCTGAAGTGACTGCTGTTCGTGAGCTTGTCGACGGATTGATCGGCAAGGTCCAGGTGACCGATGAACACGGAACTTCAGCGCTGACCGGTTCTGACATTCTGGTCGTTGCACCTCACAACGCCCATGTGAACAGGCTCGACGCGGAGCTCGGTCAACTCGGTGTGCGGGTCGGAACCGTCGACAAGTTCCAGGGGCAACAGGCCCACGTCGTCGTCTACTCAATGGGACGTCTCGCCGTCACTGCGGGCGATGTTCCATTCCTTTATGAGGTGAACCGCGTGAACGTGGCGCTGTCGCGTGCGCGCTTGATGGCGATTGTCGTGTCGGACCCCAAGGCTGTGCTGCCGCCAGTGAACTCGCCGGAGCAGTTAATGATGGCCAGCCGTTTTGCCGCCGCCGTCGCGGGTGACTGAATCGGATCCTCATTCGTTTACTTGTCGGCGGCACGAGCGCCCACTCCCGTACTTCAACACCCTCCTGCCACCATGAGCACATGGCAAAGATCGTGTACGTCGACATGGATGGGGTCCTTGTGGACTTTCAATCCGGCCTCGACAAGGTCGGCAAGAAGATGCGCAAGAAGTACAAAGGTCGTGAGGATGAGATCCCGCGCATCTTTAGCCTGATGGAACCCATGCCCGGGGCCGTCGAGTCATTTCACGCGCTCCAGCGCAGCGACGAATACGACGCCTACATCCTGTCAACCGCTTCGTGGCACAACTCAACGTCGTGGTCGGACAAGTTGTTGTGGGTGCATCGGTACTTCGGTGACGGCGACAAGACCGTCGCGTACAAGCGCCTGATCCTGAGTCACCACAAACATCTGAACTCGGGCGCGATCCTGATCGATGACCGTAAGAAGAACGGTGCCGACAAATTCGACGGTCGACTCATTCGCTTCGGGAAGAAGAAGTACCCGGACTGGAAGGCCGTTCGCAAGGAACTTGGGTTGAAACTCCCGTAGGACCAGCGCCCGCCCCGCCTAGGGCTCAGCCTCTACCCAACTGCGAGGTCTCGCAGAGGTTACTTGTAGCCTCAACCATTGACTTGACCTGGCACAGGGGGACCACATGACTACCAAGACAGTCAGCGCTGCGGATCAGCGCACAAGTAATGCGCGGATCGCGCCGTCAGTGCCGGTTGCACTCGGTGTGTTCATTGCCTACGTCATCGCCTTTATTGGGCTCTCGTCGTCATCTGGCATCGCTTACGGCGACTGGTTTGCTTCAGGCGAGAATGCGTTCCGGACTGCGGTCATTCCACTCATCGGCGGATCGCTCGTGCTCATCATCTTCCTGTCGTGGGCGCGCTGGGACTTCGTCTTCACAGACTCCGCAAGGCTTCCGATGTACGGGATCCTCACGGTCGGTGTCGTGCTTTTTGCGGTCGGAATCGTCGTACATTTGATTGGAGTCAAGTGGGGCGGACCCTCCGGTGGTCTGATCGCAGCGATCATTGCGGCCGGTGTCCTGGTGGGGTTCGCCGAGGAGACACTCTTTCGCGGGATCATCCTTCGATCGCTGCGAACGAAGATGCGTGCGGAATTCTGGGTGATGCTGTGGTCGTCCCTTTGGTTTGGGTTCTTTCACGCGACCAACCTCGCCAATGGTTCGCCGCTGGGCCAGGTAGTCGGCCAGTGCGTACTCGCGTCGACGGCGGGCGTGCTGCTGTACTCAGTCCGTCGCTGGCGCGGACTTCTGGTGTTGGGAATGGTTGCCCACGGCTTGTGGGACATGTCGGTGTTCCTGCCCGCATCCGATACTGCAATCATCACCAATCTATTTGTTCAGGTCGCCGCTGTAATCGTCGCTGTGATCGCCGTGATCGTCATGTTCCGTAAGGATCGCTCCTTCGCCGTCACTGAACGCGGACTGCAGACGCTTTAGCGCTTCTTCTTTCCAAGAACCAAGCGCCAAATCGTTCCGTTTGCACGGTCGGGTTCCGCCGGGGCCCAGTCGCTCGCGATGGGTGTTGGGGCGAAACTCGGCCGGAACTCGCTCGGGCCGGGCCGAAGCAAAGTCGTGCGAGACTGTTCGCGTGAGTGCAAGAACCAACCGATCGCGCGTGTTCCGCTCGATGGTCTCCTCTGCAAGAGTGCGCGCTCCAATCGCGAACGTGTGGGATCAGATCACCAACGTCGACATTCACAGCTTTCCTCACCCGCGCTACTTTCGATTCCTAGGAATTCCCAATCCGCTGCGAGCTGAGGTTATTGACTCTGGTGTTGGTGGCCAACGGATTGCCTACTTCGATACGGGTAAGCGATTCGTCCAACGGATCACGGTGTGGGAACCGAATCGGGAGTACGCGTTCACGTTCAACCCCGAGCCGGGATTTAAGGTCGTGTTCTGCTTCGACCTTGCCGATGGGGTGGTGCAGATTGCCACCGGTTATTACGTCCTGGATGAGCAAGGTGCAACGACCACCATTCAACTCGGAACCGAGTACTCGATCGATCGACGGTTCGCGCCCCTGCTCGGCATCCCGGTGTGGGTCGTGTTGCGCGGATTCCAGAGGTACCTGTTGAAGGCGATCGCGCACAACGCGACTGCGACTGCGCGCGTTAGTTCGCAACTCCCATCCGTTGCAGTTACAGCTTCTATCGTTGGTCAGTGATGGCACACGCAGTCATCGCGATCACCATCGATGCCACGGCGGAACAGGTCTTCGACGTCGTTCACGACTACGAGATCCGCACGGACTGGGACACGCTGCTGCGTAGCGCGCGGATGGAGGGCAGACGGGTACCCGAACAGGGGGCGGTCGCAATCTGTGCCGCGCGTTGGTACCTCGGCGGCCTAGTTTTTCGGACTCGCTACGTCACCTTGAACCGCCCAGTTGTTGCTGCCGTGACGCTCGTGAAGCCGTACTTCATCTTCGAGAACTGGTCAGCGTCGATTCGTCATCGCGAGGTACCTGGGCGTGGCACCGATCCCGCAGATGGTGCGGAAAGTGAAGTCGTCTACACCCTGAACCTGCAGTGTCGGCCGACTTGGTTCGCGCAGCCCTTGGAAGCCGTGGCGATGAAGGCGTTTGAGCTTGAGACTCGACGCCGCCTTCGTGCTCTCAAGCGCTACATCGAAGCTGCAGGCGAGCCTTCGAGCGGCTCCCGGGCCGCACGCAC
>Ga0075156_10000339_pt1 | contig 23654 bp, 17 predicted proteins | sample JI81AbrownDNA_FD_70966 | JGI IMG/M metagenome (GOLD analysis project Ga0075156, IMG submission 70966) | Wastewater effluent complex algal communities from Wisconsin, to seasonally profile nutrient transformation and Carbon sequestration -... | ecosystem: Engineered > WWTP > Effluent > Algae...
GCAGGTCCCCGGTTTGTTCGCTTACCTTGAACCAACGATCCTTGTATTCGAGGTTGTGTTTTTTATAAACTGATTCCCAGATTCGTTTCTCACGTAAACTAAAACGAAGTGCTGTAAGCCACGCAAAATGCCGATTCATGAACTTAACTTTGACTTCTTTTAACGCTGCTTCTGGAAATTGATCCCTTGCATGTTGGGTGGTTACATAATCCTTTATCATGATTCCCCAGCCGCGACTTGCGTTGAGTATGGAACCCCAAATTCTTCGGCCCTCCCAAAGTCTGTCGTAGGAGGCATTGTTTTTAAATCCCACAACAAACGCAACGGCCGTACCAAGTAATGCGATAGGTAGCCAGGGGATGGAGAGCCATCGCCATTCCAACACTTCAAAGCAAAACGTTTGAACGGAGGAAATGAAAAAAAGAAATATAATGTCTCTTCGTGTCCAGAGCAGGACCTCTTTTAACGTATAATTTTTTCCAGCATGCATAAAACTAGTATTGGGGTGACTATTTTTTTCCGGATTCTGTTACTACAACACCGAACTCCGTCATAAGTTCTGCGGGAGACCTTTTTTAAGGTCGCTATACCGTAACGTCTTTTCACGCAAACGCCAAAGAATAGGCATTTTTCAGGTACCTTTTGCTCCTGACAGCTGCATCCTGATTTGTAGGACTCAGTCAAACAAATTCCAGTGGCACTTGTTACTGAGGAAATTCTTATAGACATGGTCAAGAAAAAGTTAACAAAAACCGTTTCAATAATCATCGCAACGATCGTAGGTGCGGGGATTGGTTTCTTTGGTGCTACCATGGGAATAGACGCTGCAAAGACGGTGCCCGCAAGCCAGATCATTGTGTTAGCATTACTATTTATACCGGCCTTTTTTCTAGTGGTAGCGATTCATGAGGCGGGCCATGCCGTTGCCGGTTCGATGGTAAATTTCGATTTCAGAATGTATGTGGTTGGGCCTTTCATGTGGGATAAAGAAGAATCCGGGTGGAAGTTCAAATGGAATAAAAATTTAAATCTTTCCGGGGGACTTGTTATTTGTTTACCAACCAATACTGAAAAATTAGCCGGACGATTTTCGATATATGCACTGGGCGGCCCGGCCGCAAGCCTTGCCTTTGCTGCATTTGCGTATGGCTCCACATCACTTATTGGAATCATTAATTCCAACGATCATTTTGTTTTAACTCTTGTAGGATCGCTTTTTAGTTTAGTCGGGTTTTTATCAATAGTTATTTTTATTGGCACAATTTTGCCAATGCACACCGGAGGTTTTTATACAGACGGTGCGCGGGCACTTCGGTTCCTGCGAGGTGGTGATACGTCCCGCTTTGAAACGTTGTTGATGAAACTTATCACGAGTTCAACCGGGGGAATAAGACCGCGTTTGCTAGACCGTACGGAGATTCAGGAAGCGCTGGTGCTGGCACGAAAATTAAATTCGCTGATGGAGGTATATGTGTATTATTTCTTTTATCAATCCTCGTTCGATGAAGGCAATTTTGATGAGGCTGAAACGTACCTGAAAGAATACCTCGCACATATGGAAAACATTCCAAAAGGAATGAGGGGCAGCGTGTTTGCAGACGCTGCTTTCTTTTATGCTTTTGCACGAAAAGACTTGTCGCAAGCTGAGTTTTATTGGAAACAGTTTGTGCCATCCGCCATCATACCGAAAGCACAGGTATTCGCTACGGAAGCAGTCATTCTCAATCTGCAAAAAGATGAGGCTGCCAGTACTATGAAAATCGATATGGCTTTAAAAGAAATACCCAACATGATGGATCGGGGTGTGGGCATTTCCTTACGGGAAAAATTGATGGAAATAAAAAGCGGCACGTAATTTTTCAGCACAAACCCTACCCGATGTCACATTTCTTCGGGTGGATGGATATCAACTATTATCTTTCTTGATCCAGATCAAGGCGTTTAACGGTATTCTTAACCCTGATCAATTTTTTTCACAGGGCGTTACTGCACCTTTGACCCATAATCATTCCCGACATGAAAAGAAAAATTAAAATGAATGCTATCCTCGCCTTTGCGGCAATGCTATCATGGACTGGCAGCCTGGCACAGTCAGCTCAAACAATTCGCGGCAGGGTAGTAGATGACATAAGTAAAGAACCCCTTATTGGTGTTTCCATTGCTATCAAGGACGCAAACGTTGGAACAGTTTCTGATGCTGAAGGCAACTACCGCATTGACAACATACCGTTTGGCAGGCAAACTGTGGTGATCAGCTACATTGGATATGAGCCACAAACTCTGGCTAACATAGTTGTAACCGCAGGAAAGGAAGTTGTACTAAATGTTAGTCTAACAGAACAGGTGAACACTCTTGACGAAGTTGTTATTACATCCAGCAGTTCGCAAGACAAGACAGCCACGAACAATGAGCTCGCTATTTCAAGCGCGAGGTCGTTTAATGTAGACGATACCAAACGTTATGCAGGCGCCTTGGGTGACCCATCCCGAATGGCTGCAAACTTTGCCGGTGTGATCGGGGGTGATGACTCGCGCAATGACATTGTCGTGCGCGGGAATTCACCCACCGGCATGCTGTGGCAACTGGAGGGCCTGAATATTCCAAACCCAAATCACTTTGGCGCATTGAACAGCACCGGGGGCCCGGTGAGCATGCTCAACAATAATAACCTTGATAAATCAGATTTTATGACAAGTGCTTTTCCTGCGCAATATGGAAACGCAACTGCAGGTGTATTCGACATCCGCTTGCGCGATGGAAATTCCGAGAAACATGAGTTCCTTGGTCAGGTTGGATTTAATGGCTTCGAATTGGGTGCCGAAGGTCCGATTTCAAAAAAAGCCGGGAGCTCCTTCATACTAAACTATCGTTATTCAACACTAGGGATTTTTAATGCGCTCGGAATAGATTTTGGAACAGGCTCAAACGTTCCGCTTTATCAGGATTTGAACTTTAAGGTTTCGTTCCCCATGTCAGGCAATGGAAAGCTATCCGTTTTCGGTCTTGCCGGTGCGAGCGAAATTGACCTGTTGGGCAGCGAAGCTGATTTAGAAAATGACACTGATTTGTATGGTGATGAAAACCGGGATGCTTATCCCCGTTACAAAACCGGAGTACTGGGCGCGAGCTATGAAAAGAGATTCGGTAACACGTTTGCCAAAATGACACTTGGTGTAAGTACGGCTTCAGAAAGTTTTAGTGCTGATTCGCTTGTCCGCGACAGCAATGATGAGGTCACCGAGCGTTACTTGCAAGGGGAAGCAGAGTTTGATACGCGTAAAATTTCACTGGTGGCACTGCTCAAAACTAAATTCAATTCCAAAAGCAGTTTGCATTACGGGTTTTACCTGGACCTCTTGAACTTTGATTTATACAATCGGGATGTTTATGCCAACATCGGTTCGGATTCAGTGCGCGTTGACGTGAACGATGATGCAACGTTACTTCAGGGTTTTGCAACGTTCCGTCACCGCTTTTCGGAAAAATTTCTTGTGCAAGCAGGTCTTCATTCACAATTCTACTCGCTGAACGAGCAGGTTGTGGTTGAGCCGCGGCTGGGCGCCCAGTATTTTCTAACTTCCTCACAGTCTATCAGCATTGGATATGGGTTGCATAATCAAATCCAGAGCCCGTATACAAGCTATGTGCAAACCAAAATCGGTGCAGATGAATACATCACAACAAACACGAACCTCGAGTTTACCAAAAGTCAGCACCTGGTGCTTACGTACGACTGGAACATTTCCGAACATTTAAGACTGAAAGCCGAAACATATTATCAGGAATTGTCAAACGTTCCGGTTGAACGAAACTCCAGCTCATTTTCAGCTATCAATATTGGGTCGAGCTTCGCGCCTTCCGATCAGGACAGCCTTGTAAACAATGGAATCGGCACGAACTATGGTTTTGAATTAACCGCTGAGCGTTTTTTCAACAAAGGCTTTTACTTCCTGATAACAACATCGCTTTTCAACTCAAGATATGAGGGCAGCGATGAGGTTGAGCGCAATACTGCTTTTAATACCCAGTATGTTGCCAATGTGCTGGCAGGCAAGGAGTGGCAGGTAGGAAAAAATAAAAAAAGTTTTCTATCCCTTAACCTGAAAGTGACAACCATTGGTGGAAAATACCTGACGCCCATTGATTTTGATGCATCGCAGGAGCTCGGGAGGACTGTTTATCGTGAAGACGAAGCATATAGCGAGAAACAAGATGCGTACTTCAGGACCGATGTGAAGTTATCCTACAGAAAAGAATATAAGCGAAGCACACTTGAAATTGCGGTAGATTTACAAAACGTAACGGGTAATCAAAATATTTTTTCACAAAGTTATAATGCGCGTACAAACACAATTGTAACACAGTATCAACAAGGATTTTTTCCGGTACCCTTCGTCCGGTATACCTTTTGAGATTTTTGTATATTTCCGGATGGACGATTTTTCAGCCATCCGGAATTTTATTTCCAGATTTGTATCCTTTTCAGAAGAAGAGTGGAATGCGCATCAGGCATTTCTTTCAAAGCGCAGTATTAAAAAAGGCGGATACCTGTTGCGCGCAGGTGAGGTTTGCAACTATGTGACATTCATCAACAAGGGTTTTTTCCGTATTTACCATACCGTTGGGGACGAAGAGCGAACCGCCAACTTCGCATTTGATGGAAACTATGTAACCGACTACTCAAGCTTTGTGTCACGCCTGCCATCCGCTGATAATATCGTTGCCATGGAGGATGCGGAAGTTCTCAACTTACATTATGATGACCTTCAGAAAGCGTACGAACAATATCCCGTGTGGCAAAAATTCGGACGCAAGGTGGCGGAGTACATCATTTTGTTTATGGCAGACAGGAACAGGTCGCTCCTGTTTCTAACTCCGGAACAGTACTATATAAAAGTAATGAAAGACCGTCCTAAAGTTATCGCCAATGTGCCGTTGAAATATATTGCATCTTACCTGGGTGTTACCCCAGAGGCGCTTAGCCGGATCAGGAAACGGATGTCGGTCAAAGCGTGAATGTTATACCGGCAAAAAGTTCTGAACAGCCAGCGTTCACATAAGTTTTGAGGGTTTACAGCCAAAGGCAAGTCGACTTTAGTTAATTTGCCCGTCAAATTGAAGCTGTGAGCGACCTGTTATCAACAACCGTTGCATATTTTGCCGAAGGTGCAGTATCTGCCGCGCTGTTCTTTCTTTTATACTATTACTTCACAGTTTACAGCAAACCGTTTTTATTCCTTTGGTCCTTGAGTTGGGCAGCGTCTCTGGCGAATTTGCTCTTGCTCGGTAGCCTTACTTTCGTTTGGCGGGACGAGGGCCCGGCACGGCACGTTCTTTCTTTCCTGGCGACCTTCGCGCAAACCTGTCAATTAATTTTTCTTTTGTTAGGCAGCAGCGCATTATCGTTTCACGCAAAGATTTCGCGAAATAGATTGTTGTTATGGCTTGCGCTTGCATGTGTGGTTGCTATTATCGTAACGATACCCTTTTCATTCCGTGAAGAACACTACATGCAGCGGTATATGCTGCGGGTTGGATTCCGGTATACCTCAATGTTCATTGCTTTTGTAGTCGCTGGATATTGGGTTGGATTCCGGTACGGGGTATCGCGCACGATCGGAAAAAAACTTATCGCGGCTTCTTTTTTTCTCTTCGCTGCGTATCAGCTGTACTATGTATCCATCATCATCGGCAACTCGACCGGATTTAAAATACCACTTCCCGGATTCTTTGGGATGATAGAGATTGTCACGATTAGCCTGATGGGGTTGAGCATGGTGATTTATTTGTTGGAGGATGAGCATATCAGACTGACCAACGCGAATGAAGAGCTTGGCAATTTTTTATACCGAACCTCACACGACCTACGTTCGCCCATTGCAACGATATTATCCATAACCGCGTTGGCTAAACGGGTGCTCAAGGAACCGGACGGTCTTACGTATATGAGCATGGTTGAGGATCGCTCAAAAAAGCTTGATTCAGTCATTGCCGATATTCTCGACCTGGCGCAAAATAAAAATAAAGAGATTAAGTTAGAGCAGGTTGACTTTAATGCGTTGGTACAGGATATTTTCAATGAACTGGAAATAAAGGAGCCACGGGACAATGCTGAACGAATTAGTTTACACTACAAAGTCTTGGGACAGAATACGTTAGTAACAGATTATGCGTACCTAAGAACTGTAGTATTTAACATTTTTAAAAACTCCATTAAATACCGGGACAAAACTAAGGAGCACTCTTTCGTTGGCGTGGAATTTAAAAAAACCGCGGAGGTCGTGGTAATCACTATTTCAGATAACGGGGAAGGCATACTTCCAGTGTGTATGCCAAGAATCTTCGAAATGTTTTTTCGGGCGAATACCCGTGCGGAGGGCACGGGCCTCGGCCTGTACATCGTTTCGAATCTGATCGATAAATTAAACGGGAAGGTTACAGCAACATCGGAATATGGAAAGGGCACAACAATTACGGTTACTCTTCCGAATCTTGAAAGGGGCTAGTCGTCAATGGACTTCTGATATCATATCGTACCGACTAATTTTTTACACTACCCATCCCGCCATCAACGGCAATTACCTGCCCGGTAATCCATGCTGTGTCTTGTGTCAATAAAAACGCGATAGTATTTGCAATGTCTCCTGGTTCACCAACTTTTCGCATGGGATTACGCTTTTTCATCTGCTCAATTTTTTCAGAACTATCAATAAACTTCAGTGCCATAGGCGTATCCACCAATGAAGGAGCAACACAATTCACACGGATCGATGGAGCTAATTCAGCCGCTAATGCCCGGGTTAATCCTTCCACAGCACCTTTTGCCATTGCAATGGAAGAATGAAAGGGAAGGCCGGTTTGCGCTGCGACACTACTCACCATCACAATCGATGCAGTTTTAGCACTCTTTAAGTTAGTAAGGTAAGCCTGGATGAATGACACCGCGCCCAACGCGTTAATCTCAAAGTCATTTTGAAAATCTTCCTGGGTAAGCCTTGCAAGTGGTTTTAGATTAATCGTACCGGGAAAATACACCACACCATGAAGTGGCGTATCCAGTACGGGAAAGTGCTCTGGTGTATAACGCTCAACCTTGTGCACGCTGTTATAATGCCCGTCAATGTTACCGCGGCTCATGCCAATCACTTCATGGCCCTTTTTTCGTAGTAAAACGCAGGTTTCTCGCGCAATGCTGCTGGAGGCCCCAGCGAAAAGAAATGTGAGATGATCCATGTTTGTTGTTAGAAATTTGTAACTATCTAAACACATCTGGATGAAAAATGTTTATACGTGAATCCGGAGTTGATTGCTTGAAAACGCATACCTACGTATAGACGAGAATGTCATTTAAGAATGGAGGACTAAAAAAACAATTATCTCTTATAATTGTTTTAATGACGTGTAGAATTTAAAATTCTTACGCTTTTATATGAAGATACTGCTCACCGGCTCAACGGGTTACATTGGAAGAAGGCTTTTGCCGGTGCTGGTTGATTCGGGACACCAGGTTGTTTGCTTAGTCAGGAATAAAAGAAAATTTGATTGGGAGGCATTTTCTGAAGAGTCACTGAAAAATATTGAGGTGATTGAAGGTGATTTGAATAATGAAAAGTCGCTTGAGAATATAATTTTTAAAGTCGATGTTGCCTTTTACCTGGTTCATTCGATGAGTTCCCGGGACGATGATTTCAAGGCGCAGGAAACGTTGTCCGCAAAAAATTTCGTAACGGTTATCAACCGAACAGGCGCCCGGCAAATCATTTACCTCAGTGGAATAATTAATGACGGGGATTTGTCTGAGCATTTGCTCTCGCGGAGAAACGTAGAAGAAATTCTTCGCACATCGCGCGTTGCACTTACCGTGTTACGCGCTGCGATCGTTATCGGATCAGGCAGTGCATCTTTCGAAATCATACGCGATCTGGTAGAAAAGCTCCCGGTGATGATCGCACCAAAGTGGTTGAAGACTCGCTGTCAGCCGATCGCAATCCGAAATGTGTTGGAGTACCTCACAGGCGTGATGCTCAATTCTCAAGCGTTCAATCGTTCGTTCGATATTGGAGGGACAGAAGTACTGACATACAAAGAGATGCTTTACGGATTTGCCGAAGTCAGGGGCTTAAAAAGGTACATCTTGACAGTGCCGGTGCTAACCCCCCGACTTTCGTCACTCTGGTTGGTATTGGTTACTTCAACTTCGTATTCGTTGGCAAGGACACTAGTCGACAGCATGAAGAATGAAGTTGTGTGTAATGATAGTTCCATAAGAGAGATTGTTCCCACGACACTTTACAACTACAAAGAGGCGCTGGCAATGGCATTTGACAGAATTAGTCATAAAAATATTATTTCCAGTTGGAAGGATTCTTCCTACGCGAGTTCACGAAATGCAAATATTCTTGAAAATATTGAAGTTCCTGCATACGGAGTAATGACCGATAAGCGCGAGGTCGAGTTTGATCGTCCGGCCAACGAAGTTCTGGACAACATTTGGTCAATCGGTGGTAACAGGGGCTGGTATTTTGGAAATTGGATGTGGCGCATTCGTGGCTTGGCGGATACACTGGTGGGAGGTGTTGGCCTTCGGAGAGGAAGGAGAAGTGACAACGATCTCAAGACCGGAGATGCCCTGGATTTCTGGCGTGTTCTCGTGGCGGATCGTAAAAATGCGCGACTGATTCTATATGCGGAAATGAAATTGCCGGGCGAGGCCTGGCTCGAATTTAAAATAGTAAAACGCGATTCCGTGTCATTGCTCATTCAAACTGCAACCTTCCGTCCACGCGGACTGTGGGGAAGAATCTATTGGTACGCTGTACTGCCCTTTCATGGATTGATCTTTCCGAAGATGGCGAAGAATATCATTCGGCATCAATGAAGTTTTGTGATCAGGTGAAATGAGTCAGCTAAAAAAATCAAAGCAGGCTATTCACTTCTCAACGATTTCACAGGGTTACCTACCGCACCTTTGAAAGCCTGAGTGCCCACCGTGATCCATGCGATCACGAGAATTACCGCCCCGGAAATCCCGTAGATCCACCACGCTAACTCAACCCGGTATACAAACGTGTTGAGCCATTGTTCCAGTGCCCACCAGGAAATGGGTATCGACAACGCAAAAGCCAACATGACCAACGTTAGAAAATCGTTCGAAAGTAACCGGATAATTTGCGGGACGGTGGAGCCTAGTACTTTTCGGATCGCGATCTCTTTACTTCGTTGTTCCACACTGTAGGTAGCTAACCCAAAGAGGCCCAGACACCCAATGAAAATGGCAAGGCACGAAGCGATGATGAAAATAATACTGTATTGTTTCTGCGTGTTATATTTTGCTTCCAGCGTCTGATCGAGAAATTGGTATTCGAATGGATTCCCTGGAAAGCTTTTGCGATAGAGGCCTTCCAGGGTTGTCAATTGCTCGCTGAAATTTGTGCTTTCGAGCTTGAGTGTATAATAGCTTCCGCTCCGAGACGGAAGAAATATGATTGGACCGATTGGATACTGGACCGAAAGATGATGGTAATCTTTCATCACGCCACGTACTTCAAACTCACGTTCGCCCCACTGAATTTTTTGACCAATTGCTTGCTGAGGGTTTTCGAATCCAAGTTGAGTGGATGCTTGCTCGTTCAGGATTGTGTATGCCATCTCATTCCAGGGTTTGTTGCACATCTCGGTTGTAAAACTTGCACCCGCTAACAACGCTATTCCGTATGTGTTGATGTACTGTTCATCGATGGTTAAGATGTCGTAGTTTAATTTTGTTTCATCCAGCGTAGCGCCTTGTTTAATAATTCCGCTGGTGGAGAAATTAAATCCGCCTGTTGGCACATTTCCAGACCGGCTGAATCTTGTAACGAAGCTTATGTTACTGATACTATTTTCGAACTCCGCGCTTCGGTTTGCAAACGTTTCATCCTTGTTCACTTCCGCCCCGCGTATCACCAGCAACTGCGAAGCGTCCATTCCTAAATCCTTTTGCTGCATGTATCGCCACTGCTGATACAAAACTATGGTTGCCGAAATAAGTATCAGAGAAATAGAAAATTGGAAAATGACCAGTGATTTTCTGACAAAAATTCCTGTTGATGACTTGCTGAAAACGCCTTTTAAGACTTTTGAAGGGCTAAAAGAGGCAAGTACAAACGCAGTGTATGCACCGGAAGCCAGTGTTCCGATAGTCAAAAAACCAATAGCTACTAGCCAAAAGTCGCTTTGAAACATAATGCCCAACGACATCTGTTTGTTGATAAGGATACTGTATGGACGTTGGAGTGCAGTAATAAATGTTAACGCAATAAGGAACGCGAGTAAATTTAGTGACGCAGATTCTCCCAGAAATTGCCAAACAAGTTGAGTCTTGGTTGCTCCCGTTACTTTGCGAATACCTACTTCTTTTGCGCGCTTCAACGCGTTTGCTGTTGAAAGATTCACGTAATTAAACCACGCTATGCTTAAAATGAGCAGAGCAATCCCGGAAAGGAGGTATACAAATTTAAGACTACCAAACGTTGGAAGATTTTCATTTAACGACCGTCCGAGGTGCATGCTTTCAATAAATTGAAGTTTGATTGTACTCTTATCATCCGGATTAACACGTTGAATCAGGTTTGTATAACTTCTTGCGATCAGATCGGAGTCTGATCCTGCCTTGATTTTGAGATACGTATACAACCACTGACTTCCGGTTCCATCCAGGCTCGCCCACATTTCATTTCCGTTGAGATTGGCTTTGTTGGCAAGTGTTTGAAGCGAGAATATTAATTCGTATCGGATGTCCGAGAAATCGGGCATATCCGCGTAAACAGCTTCAACCGTAAACACCGTTTTGCCGAACTGGTTATTGAGCGTTAACGATTTCCCGATGGGCGAAGCATCTCCAAAATAACGGGTGCTGGTAGCTTTTGAAATCGCCACCGTATTGGGCTGATACAGTGACTTGGGGTTTCCGGTAACGATGGGAAAATTAAACAACTCAAAGAAATTTCCATCGGCATAGGCGAACTCCTGTTCCCGAAACGATTGACTGTCCGTTGTATTATCCAGACTGACGATTCCAGTTCCCAGGTTCTTCCCTTCGGCAATTCTGCAGTACTGATCAATGCCTGTTGTCTGGTTTGCTGCCAGGGGCGCAAATCCCGGGGCGGTGTACGCGTCAATTTCACCTTCAGACCGTTCGTTCAATACTCTGCAAAGTTGAGGAAGGTCGTTGTGAAATGTATTGTAGCTTTTTTCCAGGCTTACATACTGAACAATCAAGACAAAGGCCGTCATGCCCAGCGACAGTCCAAGAACATTTATAAGCGTGAACATGCCGTTCTTTTGGATTTGGCGGAATACGCGGAGGACTGAAGGGGTGATCATAGGTCTGTTGACTGATTTATAAATCGACATTGCTCACTTTTTTAGATTTTCCACACCGTTCAGACGCAATGTCGCGTGCAAAACGGACAGCTGGATTGAGTAAGAAACAATCCTGACGACTTTTTGTTAAAACTATGTCGGGTTTTTATTTGTAGTGACGTTCAATTTTCAGATTCAAATATCTGGTTTTCGTTCACGACCAAGAAATGAACGAGACTACCCGAGACACCTTGATTGAAAACAACAGCTGCTGCTCAAACGTATGAGCCTTGACAATCAATAACCGCAGAGTTTTCGAGGGAATTGTAATAGGTAGTACGTTACCCTTCTAGAAACTTGCATTCATACCGGCTGCCCAGTAAAGAAAAGCTTTTTGTTTTTGCAGTTCAGCTGTTAGCTTCAAAAGTTTGGACTGAGATTGCAATAATTTTTCTTGCTGAATGTTAATCTTAAACAGGTCACTTTCCCCGTTTTCAAGGTTCAGTAACTCGGCTTCCAGCAGCCGGTCATATAACCTGACCACCTCACCCTGTTGCACAATAACAATGCGTGTATTGCTTACCTCATTGAATGCCGAGTTTATCTGATTGACGATTTCACGTTCTGTCTGCCTGCGCTGAAACGTTGTGTTTTCAATTTTAAATTTCGCAAGTGCAAGTTTTGCCCGCTCTTTACGCAGGAAAATCGGGAAGGAAAAATCAACCCCGACTTTGTAATCATTCAGTGGATCGATTTCTGTTGAAAGGGAAGGCTGGCTTAGAAGAAAATAATTCAGGTCGAGCTGCGGTTTAAGGAATTCGCGGGCAAGTGAACGATCCAGCTCCAACTGGTTCAGTTTTACAGAAAGTTTGATCAGGTCAGGATGGTTCTGTCTTGCCTGTATCACGAGATCTTCCAGTAACTCATTTTGCATGCGCGACAATTCGTCTGGCGAAGCCACGGGCGCCACAGAAATTCCAAGTTGTAATGGATTTCCCTGTTCGTCCCACAGATAGTTCGAAATGACGATACCTGTATTTTTAAAATTCAGTAACGCCTCTTGTTGCTCCACTCGTCTGGATTGCAGTGTAATTTTTGCCTGTACGGTGTCGATTATGGCTGCTTCACCCTGTTCCAGATTTATGGTTATCCGTCTAAATATCTCGTCTGCAATGGTTACCGCCTGGGTTGACAACCTATACTGGTAATATGCATAATACCATTCCCAATAATCTTTTGCTGCGTCTAACAGAATTTTATTGATGATTTTAACCTGATCGGCAGCTGCGATATCACTAAACATCCGAGCCTGGTTCACAGCGGTTCTTCGTTCATCGGTAAAAAGTCCGCGCCCAATGGGTATGGAAACGCCTGCATACAATTGCTTTTCTCCTGAAATGATGTCTTCGTTATTGACTTGCTCACCTGTATTTCGTTGATATCCGATTTTGGGATTTACGGGAAACCATGTCGGGAATGTCAGGTATGCATCCAATTTATTGTAGTAGGTTTTATCCTGAAACTCTTTGTAATCAAACGTTGAGCCCAACTTGGGATCAAAGCTTCCGCGCGCGAGTCGAATCTCCTCCTGGGCCATTTTGCTTAACAGGTCTGCTTGTTGCACAACCGGGTGATTGTTCAGGATGATTTTGTAAAACTCATCTAAGCGTAATGCCTGGGTGGTATCACTTAAGATAAAAATCGAGTCCATAGCGGATTGAGCACTCAATACCCGACATCCAATCAGCATGAACGCAATGAGCATCGTTTTTACCACTCTTAACTTCTGATTTTTCATGGTATCCCAGTACTATTTTTTTGAAGATTGCTTTTCTGATTGATCGATTACATCTTCCAGAGGTTCTTCGTATAAGCTAGGCGGGAAGCCGTTGAGTTGTCGCCAGATTTCATACCACACTGGAACATCATCCAGCATTACCCAACCTTTTATACCCGATCCATTACGCAACTGTTTTGGCCACGGCTGGTCCAGACTATCGGGAACAGCCAACACGCGAAACTCACCAGGCTTTGAGTTGACGTAATCAATTACTTCAACCCGGCCGCCAAAGGTACCCACCGAAACGCTTGGCCAACCAGAGAATTGAAGTGCAGGCCAGCCATCGAATTGAATTCGCACTTTCCTGCCTTTGGCCAAAAGTGGAACGTCCATCGCCTTAACATAAAGTTCAATGGCTGCATCAGTAGCCTCAGGCATGATGGTGCAAACGGCAGCACCCTCATAAATGGTTTCTCCTAACCCAGCCTTCATCGCTTTAACTACGGTTCCGTTCTGAGGTGCCAGTATTTGGTACTGACTGCTTCGTATTTCCGTGTTGGAATATTCGTTACGATACTTAGCTAAGTCACCCTGGCCATCAAATATTTCAGCAAGCGTATTGCTTAAGTCGGATTCGGCTTTGCTGATTTTATCCAGGTATTCTGCTTCCACGCGGTCGAGTTCGATTTTAGCGTTGATATAATCCGCCTGTGCGCCTTGATATTTATATTCAATGTCCTGAAACTTAGTTAACGGGATGTTTCCCGCTTCGTAGAGTTTTTTATTCCGCTGATATTGGTTTTCGGCATTTTTAAATCTGAACTGTTCTGCTTCCAGCTTGGCCTGAGTTTGTTCAATCTTATTCTTCATTCCTTCCCGAAGCGCTTTTATTTGTCGTTCTAGTGCTTTTGACTTTTGCTCCTTCGATAGCAGGCTACTTTCCTTGGCCCGGATCTGCTCACGCATCCGAAGCAATAATTGAGGATCGAAGTACTTTTCTTTCACTTCGCTGATTGTCACAATCGTGTCACCTTTATTTACGTACTGTCCTTCCCGTACATGCCATTTCCGTATTTGTCCCGCGATTACCGCTTGTATAGTTTGAGGCCGATTCATCGGGTTTAGTGCGGTAACTTTTCCAGTGCCCCGAATATTTTGCTGCCACGGCAAGAGTAGAAAAATTAAAAAAACAACGCCTAAGCCCATCAACCAGCGGGCAAGAATTTTTCCTGCCTTGGGAGTTTTCAGGGCGCGCAGCGAGTACAACTTTTCCTGTGGAATCATTTTATCAATATGGTGTGACGACAGTTTGAGCATACGCTGAAAATTAATCGATGTAGGATGTGATTATATTTTGCTTCAGTAACTCATCAAATGTTCCCTGAGCCACAATAACTCCGTCATTTAGAACGATAACCCGATCACACGCTGCCATTACCAGGGGATCGTTAGAAACCGCAATGGATGTCCATGGGCTCTTACTTGAAATAGTGATGTTAATGAGATCCAGCTTGGTAGATTTTTTCAACCCGCTGAAAAAATCATTCAAAATGAGCAACTGCGGCTTTTTGGCCAGGCATCGCGCCAGGATAAGTTTTTGAATCATGGAGGACGGTAATCCTTTCCCGCCACTCAGCAACGGTGTACTTAGCCCTTCGGGAAGTGCGTTGATTTCATCCGCCAGACCAACCTGTTGAAGTGCGTCAAGAACATCTTGCACACGTTCAAGCGGTTTTCCTACGGTAATGTTTTCGTAGATCGTTGCATCAAAAATATCTTCGGGTGAGATGTTCTTGGCGATCTTATCACGCAAGTGTGCCAGGTCCAGATCCCGAATCGAGTAGTTGTTAATAGTTACAATACCTTCAAATGCGGGCTGCAGTCCGGCAATAATGTTTGTCAGCGTTGTTTTACCCGATCCTCCGGAACCGGTGATACAGATATGTTCACCCGATTTGATTTCCAGGTTTATACCTTTCAGCATATTTCCTTTTCCATCCGGGTATCGGTAGTACAGGTTTTTAACGTTAATGGAATAGCCTTTTTGAAAAGCACTCTTCGGAAAATCAATTCCCCCGACTTTTTCCAGCGGCAGATCGGTTACTTGCGCCACCTTATCAACGGCCGTCAATAAATCGTATATCACATCCATATACATGATAATTTTCTCCACCGCGTTGAGGATAAGGATGATGATGACCTCCGATGCTACAAACTGACCAAGCGTTATCTCACGGTTGATTACCAGAATCGTTCCCATCACCAGCAATCCCGCGGTAACAAATGCCTTGAATAAAATTATAAATGAAAATTGTGTGATGAGCGTCTTAAAGTGAATTTTTCTGTACTTCAGATAATTGTTTACATTATAATCTGTCTTTTTGATTGGAAGGTCAGTCGTTCCCGCCAGTTTGAAAGAGTTCAAGGCTCGGGCAAGTTCCTCCAGCCATTGTGCTACTTTATATTTGTATTTTGATTCCTCAATGGAAGAATGCAAACCCTGCGGCCCCGTGAAGAAGAATATCAAGGTCAGTACGGTGATTAAAATCAGACTGAAGAAAATGAAGAAGGGGTGGTAGAGTGAAAGCAGCAAAAGTCCAAATAAAATCTGGATCACTCCAGACGATAAATCGATTAGCAGCTTGGGTAATCCTTTCTGGATCGTGATCACATCGAAAAACCGATTGACAAGTTCTGGCGCGTAGCTTTTTAGAATGGATTCAATTTTTATCCGGGGAATTCTGAACGTAAACTCGAGTGCAGCCTTGGTAAAGATTCGTTGTTGTAAATATTCCACCAGGCTGATCTGCAGGATTTGTAAACCGCCTGCCGCAAGAATTCCTACAATAACAACTGCAATGAGCACATATACGGAACTGAAAAACACCCCACCGGAGATAAGCTCAATGGTGGATTGAATGCCCAGCGGCAGAATCAGGCTGAACAATCCAATGATGACGGAATAGAATAGTATATAGAAGATGTCTTTTTTCTCAGTTGACAGAAGTCGCAACAACCGACTAACAGGAGTTAAGCTCTGGCCCGAGGATGTCTGGTCAAACCCGTATTCGCTTACCAGACTTTTATAAACATCGATCACGAAAAAAACAACTTCACCGTGCTCATCCGTTAGCAGAAGCTCCGCATCCTGATCATTGAAAATTTCCGGGTTGGGGGAGTCGTTGATTCGAACGACACGCCTTTTTGATCCTTCTTTCCGAATCAATGCGGGTGTTAAAGTGTCAGCCGCTTTATAAAATACCAGTATCGAACTTACCTCATTGTCTAAAAACTTTAGGAGTGCATCGCGATCAAGGCTGTACTCCAGAAATATCATTCGGATTTTGCTTCCCGCCTCAAGCAAGTCTCGCTTGAATTCGGGGAATTCATCGCTGTCGTAGTTTCGTTTATTGATATCGACAAAGCGAAGACTGGCTGCATCAAATTCATGCTTCAGCGTTAACGAAGCTTCGCGAAGAATGCGTATTATGTGGTCGTTGTTCATAGGTTATTTCCGAATCGTGTTTAACAGAAATCCTTCAAGAAATTCATACAGTTTTTCAGCATTCTGCTCCTCATCATATTTAAGGTCAGATAATGACGGCAAGTGTTGGGCGTAATACAGCTGATGCGTAAGCGCCAAAAGCGCTGTACTCACCAGGGAGTGAGGGAAGGGATATTTAGGATTGATTTCCATTATGATGGATGCAATTTTTTTACATACGGCCTTGTAGGGGAAAAACAAACCTTCCCGATTGTCCGTATCTACCTGTTTCGTAAGATAGGTTTTTTCAAACTCCGTCATCACAATGCGCTGCAATGTGTCTGCTTTAACAAACGCTATTTGTGAGTTTTCAGGAGTATCCTGAGTTAAGAGTCGAAGGCACTTACGAAGTCGCTCGCACGGGTCTTCCACATTGTGAATTTCAAAGTCAAGCCTATGCTCCAGCCAGGTCCAGTACCAATCGATGAGGTAGAGTAGCAGGCGGTGTTTGTTTTCAAAATAGCGGTAGATGGAAGCCTCCGGAGAGCCAATTTCCTCTCCAAGCTTCTTAAAGGTGAAGAGTTCGAAACCCAGATTTTCGATCATTTCAACACTTTTTGAAAGAATATTTTGCCCGAGAGCTGTATTCTGGGGGTCGCGGAGGAAAAGCTTTTCGTTTAGCTTAAAAGTAAGTATTGCCATCTATTTTAATAGTAATACTATCTTAAACGGAAGTCGGACTGAATTGTTCGATGTTTTAGGAAATTTTTCAGAAGGGAAAGCGAAATGGGGGCACAATAGAATTTGGGCACCCTGGCACCGTGGAAATGTAAGAGGAGCCTTACGTTATCCTCTCTTTTTTTCGTTTCTCAATAATGAACTCGGGCATGTGTAGTCTGCGTCATTCGCGCGGGCCAGGTCTTTTCTCAACGTTTCTATATCGACTGATTTTCCAGCGGGAATTTCAGACACGTATGTTTGAATTATTTGTGGGGTAGCGATAAACATATCACTATGCGGTGGGATTCCTGCAAAAGGAAAATCAATATGTTTTACCTGAGGACTCCTGTTTTCAGTAAGCTTTTGTGTCCAGGTTTTTTTCGGTGCCATGGTATGCATGAATTTTATACAGGTAAAGATTTTCTGCCACGGTGACAACAGTAATGTCAACAGCGTTACCTGGATTTTTTCTTTTTGCCCGAAGCAATCCCTAGAAATTTGAATGCATCCACCATTAAAATAGTGCCGGTAACTCCGGTTGCTCCGCCCGCAACCAATAGTACTTTCCCGAGTTCGTCATTTTTGCGCCCGAGCATAAGTCCTCCGGTAATCACGATGGAATAGCCCAACGTAGAGACAAATATTCCAGTTTTAAACCGATTTTCTACTCGCCCCAGATTTAGTTTAATGTTGTCGACATCGGCCTTCATGTTTAAAATTTCCAATTTCAAGGAATCCGATGCAGAGGATTGATTTACCTGCCCGTACATGTAATAGGGCAGAAGTAATAAAAGCAATAGGATGATTTTTCTCATACAGGTCAAACTAATTATCCAACCATTTTTTAAAATCGCTTATTTTATCACGACTCACGGATAAGTTGAGGTCAGCTTTTTGGTGAAGAAAAACTTCCATCTTGGTACTCACCGATCCTTTCACTTCCGCTACGGCTTCAATATTAATAATAAATTTTCTACTAATCCTAAAAAACGATTTTGGTTCAAGCGTAGCCTCAAGTTGCTCGAGCGTATTGTCGATCAGGTATTTGCGATTCTCTTTTGCCGTAACCAGGTAAGCGAGTTTGCCATCGGCATAAAAGTAAGCGACATCTTCGACAGGCTTATATAACAGCTTATTCCCTGATCGCACCAGAAAGCGTTGTTTATACGAAGTAGTTGTTGCTTTTGAAAGTTCTTTCAGCACGTTCCATTGACTAGTATCCAATCCTTTGTTCGCTTGTAAATTCTTAAATTTATCCAATGCAAAATTCAATTCCTTTGGTTGGATTGGCTTGAGCAGGTAGTCAATACTGTAATGCTTAAAGGCTTGCAGGGCATACTGATCGTAGGCGGTTGTAAAGATGATCGGAACGGTAACGTCCACTTTTTCGAACAGTTCGAAACTCTTCCCGTCAGCAAGCTGAATGTCGAGAAAGATCAAATCAACGGTATTATTTTTGAAGAACGTGACAAGTTCTTCTACTGAATCGTAGCGGGCAACAATATGAATGCGGGGATCATAGTCCAGGATTAATTGTTCAAGGCGTTCGGCTGCTAATTTCTCGTCCTCCGCAATAATGACATTCATTTCTCCTCAAATTCTAGTAGGGGCAGCGTTACCGCGAACTGCTGCTGATCTTGTTTTACAATAACATTACGATCACTTAAAAACGCATATCGGCTGATAATGTTCTTCAAGCCTACCTGAGTGGAAGGCTCCTTAACCTCTTTCAGCTGCAGGTTGTTGGAAATTACAAGAGTCTTATCATCTACGAAAATTTCAATCGTCAGGGGGTTTTTACGGGAAACAACGTTGTGCTTGATCGCATTTTCGATCAGCATTTGTAGGGTAGCCGGTGCTATATAGAATTTATCTTCATCGACTAAATCACCTATTTTGATGATTAGGTTTTCGCCAAATCGGATTTCCAGCAGGAACAAATAAGCTCTGATAAACTCCATCTCATCCCGCAAGGCCACTACTTTTTTTTCCTGACTGTAGAGTAAGTATCGGTAAACAAGAGAAAGTTGCGAAATGAATTTTGCCGAGGTGTCCGGGTCTTTGTAGACCAGACTGGAAAGCACGTTAAACGAATTGAACAAAAAGTGAGGATTGATTTGGTTACGGAGCGCTTCGAACTGAGCCTCTACGCTAATCTTTTTAAATTGTTCCGCTTCGAGCTGTGCTTTCCGGGTGCGGTTCATATAAAATACAATAGCATTGATACAGTTTAAAAATAAGTTGACCCGAAAACCAAACGCCATCAGCAAAGTAGCATGCGAAAATCGTATCGGAAAGTCAATTCCTACGACCAAATAGAGAAGTGTCAAAACTCCCGTGCATACAATCGCTACGTTTAAAATACTCCCAAAGAAAAGAGTAACCAGTGGATGGATTTTATTCTTAAAAAAGTCCGAAATTTTTGGCAGGTTAATCTCAATGAGTCGATTCAGTTCCCAGACAAAAAGTACTACCGCCAGAAGTGTAATGAAGAGCTCAGGCTTGGTAACATCAAAATCGAAAAGCTTATCGCCAACCGTGAATTGGATATTCAGGTAGCTGTAGATTGCCAGCAGCAAGATTAGTCCATACCGGTATCGAACGCTAAACACAGATTTTCAGATTAAAACTTCTAAGGTACTAATGTACAAATTTCAGGTAGGTAAAAAGTCCCGCCTATTGAGCGGGACTTCCACCAAAACAACCCTAAATCAACTTCACAGTTCAAGTTCTTATTACGGAAGCAATACTTTGTTGATCACATGTACAACTCCATTGGTGGCAGAAATGTTTGCCGTTGCTACGGTGGCAGGACCATCAGCTGCTGATCCGTCAACCGTTACGGATGAGCCTACTCCGATTGTAACCGTTTTAGGAGCGGCATCTTTTGCTGTAGTTAAAACCTGATTGTTGGTTAAATTAATCGAGTAACCAGCAGCGGCAGGAACAACGTGATATTTCAACACCTGAGTAAGTAGCGTTAAACTCAATGGACTTGAATCCGCAGTTAAACCATTGATAGCGGTGATAGCCTGAGCTTCTGTTAAATCTGGGTTATTATAGAAAGCAGCTGAACGAAGTAATGTCAGAAATGCATCATCAGTAGGGGCAAATACCGTTAAGGGCCCTGCACCTTGAACCGTTGCTACTAAACCAGCTTTGGTAAGCGCAGCTACCAAAATATTAAAATTAACTGCATTGGCTGCAGAGGTTGCTACCGCTACAATGTCGCCAACGGGTGGTGTCAATACGGCATCAATAATATGAATTACTCCATTGGAGGCATCCACATCAGCCGTTGTTACCCGTGCATTGTTGATGGTGACAGCCGAACCTGATTTCGTTACAAAAGCTTTATTATTTGTACCGCGTGCAGTCGTAACAGTTGTTGTTCCGGCAGCAATTGCTGCTGCTTTGATTTCAGAACCTGAAATAACATGAAACGTTAACAAGTCTGCGGCCGCTGCAGGAGTCAAGCCATTCACCGCAGCAATCGCAGCGGCTTCATTGGCAACGCCCAGGTAGGCAACGAATGCAGCATCGGTCGGTGCAAAAACGGTTATTTGAGTGCTACCACTCAGTACATTCGTGACACTTGAACCTGCTTGCACAGCTGCGGCTTCCAGCACATCGAAACTTGGGTTATCAACAGCAATTTCTAATACAGTTTGCTGTGCCGGAGAATTATCATCGTCATCATCGCTGCAACTAATTGTCGCAACTGAAAATGAAAGGGTCAGCAACAATATCTTTGCGCTGACGAGTAATGGGTTTCTTCTTTTTAAGATCATATGGATTTTGTGTTTGATTTGTCTATACAACAGCCTTCAGAAATGCTTTGTTGCAGCGGTTAGCGTGAGCCGGGTGTTTACGGGTGTGAGTTGTTTTTAAAGCGGAGCGAACAGCAGGCAGGATTTACTTAGAAAGCAAAAAAGGTGGATACGTAGCAATGTCGATTAGGCGAATACGCTGGGTGCCTACGATTTTCATCGCACCATTGGCCGTGACGCTTCCCGAAATCCGTGATTTTTTTGACACGAGGATATCAACGCATGCGGGGAATTTTAAGAAAACTATTGATGCGTGTTCAATTAGCGTATTGCTAATGTCTCATAGATCTTAACGTTGGCCGATTGAAGATTTGGCAAGCGAATATGAAATGTGGTGCCTTTTCCCTCTTCAGACTCTACCTGTACTTCTCCATTCATTCGTTTGATTGTTTTATCGAAGATAAACAAGCCTAAACCAGAACCTTTTGAATCGGCATGCGCCCGGTAAAACATATCAAAGATCTTATCCAAATGTTCCTGTGCGATACCAATTCCGTTGTCTGCGAAGTCAATCGCGATTTCGGTTTTACGAATGCTGATGTCCATCTGGATAAAAGGATTAGGTTTAGAAAAATCTGCATACCGGATGGCATTTGACAAAAGATTATTCAATAAAATTGTAATGCGGTTATAGTCTGAATAGAACGGTAAATCTTCCGGGTTTTGAACTGTAATTTCCTTTTTGATCTGATCTGCCCCGGGAATGAACTGGTGATATTCAATAAGCTCTTTTAACAGATTGGAAAGATCAATCTCTTCTGATTTAATCTTCATGATCTTATTCTTGGAGAAGCTTGCGATTTGGGCGATAAAATTTTCCTGTCGCTGGATACTCTTATCCATGCGGTCAAAGTAATGTATGAGTTCCGGTTGTTTGTTCTCCAGGCGCATGACGTGCACAAGGCCGGAAAGCGAGGTAAGGGGTGAACGAAGATCATGCGCAGTACTGTACAAAAAATGGTCAAGTTCTTTGTTAACCTTCCGAAGCTGTTTATTACGCTGCTTCAGCTGCCTGGACTTTTGGCGGATCTCTGACAGTTGATCCTTGGTTTTATTCATGAGCTGAATAAACGATGCCGTTAACACAACAATCTCATGCGCAGCATTGCGCAGGCTGAAATCGGTTTTATGCGTATTTTTAGAATTGATTGAATTGTTAACAAGTTTGGAAAGCCGGGTTATGGGTTCTGATAAGCGCTTGGAGATCCAATATCCGGTTAGAATTGAAATGAGAATGCCAATAACGAGTGCCGCGATATAGAAAAGTCTGGTATTTTGCTGCGCGGTAGTGGATTGTTTAAAGGAATATTCGGAAAGGGAAAAATACTGTTCACTAATTTGAACGGTAAGATCGTTAAGCTCGCTGCGTAAACCGCCATTACTGCTGGCTCCTATACGCGTTTGAAGTTCCGCTAACGCAAGGAATAGTCTTTGGTACTCCCGTAAGTGTTCGATTGCTTTTTTATTTGCACCTGGTTTTTTACCTAACGCTGTCAGGATTATGTCAGCGCGTGCCTGAAACGCACGCAAATAGGATTGATCGTGACGAAGGAGAAAATCTTTCTCATGCCTTCTCAGGTACAAAATATTTGAAATATCAATCCCTGAATTAGTTTCTTCGAGCTCGTGTGCGTGAAATCGCATTTCACCCTCCAAACCGTAATCCTTAAATCCTTTCTTAAAAAGAATGGTTTCCAACGCGCTGAACTTAACGTTGTAAAGGCCCAGCATGCTGTCGATCTCGTGAAGCGTAACATCAAGATTGTAACTTTTATTGCTGCTCTGACGCGCAACTTCATTCAGTTTTGTTCGGATACGCTTGTTTAAGCTGTCTCTTCGGGTAAGGAAAACACTTTTATGAGTTTCGAAATAGGTCGGGTTTATGACTTCCATATTAAAAAAGTCATTATCGGATTTGATTAAATTCAACGTGAAGATCTCAAGCTGGTTGATGTCGCTGTGAATGCGTGCAATTTGAATAGTCCGATCGAGCGTGAAAAAAGAAACGAGTGACTGAATTAAAATTAGGATAGTAAGAAACAGGAAACTAACCACCATCCGGCTGCGGATGGAATTTATATCGAATAATTTAAACATCGGAGCATTAAATTATTTTTTAAAAAGTTGCAGCGCGAAGTACGGACATGTGAAGTCGGCTTTCTGAAGCTTCAGATTAACATATTGTTATTCCGCATTCATAATCTGTTATGATTTCTTAACTGCAATCATTTTGTTCCGGACTCCCTATGTGTTCCCTTTACATCAGTTATGGAACAGGGTACTGGCGATATCGCTTTATTTAATCGAATCAAGATGGACGACCGTCTCGCGCTAAATACGTTGTTCACTTCATTTTACGCTAGACTTTGCAGGTTTGCCTGCACGTGTGCACTTACGCCCGAGCAGGCCGAAGAGATCGTTTCGGATGTATTTTTTAACCTTTGGAAGAACCGTGATCGCATTGAAATTCACACGAGCTTTAGATCTTATTTATAC
>Ga0075156_10000340_pt1 | contig 23641 bp, 20 predicted proteins | sample JI81AbrownDNA_FD_70966 | JGI IMG/M metagenome (GOLD analysis project Ga0075156, IMG submission 70966) | Wastewater effluent complex algal communities from Wisconsin, to seasonally profile nutrient transformation and Carbon sequestration -... | ecosystem: Engineered > WWTP > Effluent > Algae...
CTGGCGGAGAGGGCGGGCATTTCTTCGTGAAATGGGCTAACTAAACGCCTCTCTATAAACGCGTTCCCTCACAAGGCGCATATGGGTAATCCATATGCGTTTTTTATTTTAACCCATTACAGGAGGTTCAAAATGCTCGAAACGAAAGACCCATTGAAAGACCGTCCGGAGACCTACGTCACCTTGAAGGAGGCTGCGAAATATTTGCGAGTTTCATATCGCACAGTCTATCGCTGGCTCTCCCAAGGAAGGCTGAAGTTCTTTCGGGCAGGAGCGGGATCGACCCGCATTCCGCTTTCCGAACTGGATAAGTTCATCGCTGAAAACACAAGTAAGACGCAAACGGAGGAATGAACCATGTTGTTATCCAACCTATTGGGACCGATCAAGAAGCCTATCTTTGAGATCCTGTATCGCTCTGCATTGCGCACGTTTATTCAAATGGAGCAGACGGGAATTGAACTCCGCCCTTTTGCCACTCGTTTCTTGAAAATGGCGCGTGCTGAAAATCTCAAAATCGAGGTCGTTGAAAAGGACCGCAATCTGTACCTGGTTGAAAAAATCGCCTGGCTGATCGTGATTAATCCCGATCAGAATCTGCAGGAAGTCCGTGGAGAATTTCTGGAACGGTTGCTTCACACTAATGAAATTGCCGGCACATTTGTCCTGGTTAATTCAATCCCTCCCCGTTGGGCATGGGCGCAGGTATCTCAAGGCAAGCGCATGAAAGCACAAGCCAGCAAAGAAAAGATTCTAGTGGAAGCGGAAGTTGTCAATCAAGAGGCGGTGTTTGCATGAAAAACATTTCCTTCCTCTCAATTCTCATCCTGCTTTCTCTGGCATGTTCGCTGACCACGCCGCCGTCATTGCCTCAGGATATGCCGGCACAGATGTCCAACAAAACGCATTTAGCGACAGCAACAATAGACCCTGATTCCAACTCCCATACAATGCCCGCCACCTGCACCGTATCGGCGCAATCCCTACACCTGCGGGAATGTGCCGGCTTGCAATGCAATGTACTTGCCTGGCTATCGGCGGGGAATGTCCTGGAGGTTCTGGATACAGATCAGGACTGGATCGAAGTCACCACCCCTGCCGGACAAATCGGCTGGGTGCATTCCAAATACTGTGGAGGAACACAATGAAAGCACTCTTCAAGTTCGTAGCAATGGTCGCCTTTTTGGTCATTGGTGGTGGTTTGCTGGTGTATGCCGCCTCGCGTTCGTTGGATTTCGTGCAGACCACCCTGCCATCCAATGACCAGGCACTTGGATATTTCGCACTACTTGCCACCTCGGGCGGCATGATCGGCTGGCTGCTGGTCTTCCTGTATCGTGCAGACGGCATCATCCAGCGAGGTACAGCACTGCTCATGGTCTTGCTCGATTTCCTTGGCGAAGCCGCACTCTTCACGATGGATACGCTGTATCGCTCCGGAGAGAACGGTTTGGTCGGACAGATGACCCAGGATGAGATCCGCATGGTGATCCTCGGCATGTCCGCCCTGATCGCCATCAACATCTTTGCCACCATCGCCTTCGAACTCGGACGGATGGAAGTGCTCAAAGAGATTGCCGAAGGCGCAGCGCGCGACCTGGTCATGTTCAAAGCCCTGGCACGCATCGAGAAGGATTCGGAGACGGTCGCCGATGAAATGATGGAAGACATCGTCAACCAATGGCGCGGCAACTTCCGTTCTGCATTCGGATCGGCGGACAAACTGGGACTGGGTCAATACCAAACCAAGCAGCAACCCACGGAACCGGCAGCCAAACCCAAGATCAAGTTCTCGCTCCCGTCCCTGATCCGCCGCTGGAAAAAACCGCATACACCCATCACCGAACCCGAACTGGTTCCGGTGGAAATGCGCGGCAATGGACATAGCCCGACGCCGCCCGAAGAAAACCCTACTTGAGCCGGTTTGTCGAATGGACCAACCTCCTGAATGCAGCGCAGCGCATTGTCTCGCCTGGGGCTATTCAGGTCGTCAAACGGAGCGCCACCCGCCTGCCCCATTCCGCTGAGGCGCTGGCGCTTACCGTCAGTGCCCTGGGCGCACTGGACCGACACACCGGCGTACACACACTCAATCTGGATCTGGACGGGGAGCCTGTCGCATTGGCGATCATCCAAAACGCAACCTTCGAACAGGATGATCAAGGCGTGACAGAACTCGTGCAGGTCGAACAAAGGAAACCATCATGAAGACCATTGTTTTTGCAAATCAAAAAGGCGGCACGGGCAAGACCACCACCGTGATCAACACCGGCGATGCCCTGGCGCGTGCCGGCAAGCGCGTCCTGCTTGTCGATTTCGATCCACAGGGACATGCCGCCGTCTCGCTCAATCTGGACCCGGAAGGCGGTGTTGCCAATTGGTTGTTGCACTCCGTATTCAACACTGCTCCGCTTTCTTCTGCCGACCTCAATCAATGGGTTCGTAAAACCCATCACGAGAATCTGTACGTTCTGCCGGGCAGTCAGATGACCGCCAAAGTGCAACGACTGTTGGCGATGGAGGAGAAGCCGATCAATTACATCCGTGACTGCCTGGCACCGCTGCGTCAGATGGGGTTTGACTTCCTGCTCTTCGACACATCACCTTCCACCGGTGGTTTGCAGGAGATGGCATCCTGGGCGGCGGACCTGGCCGTGATCGTATCAAGCCTGGACTTTCTCTCTGCTGATGGCGTTTCAGGATTTCTGGAGATGCTCAAGGTCTTGCATGCAGAAAAACAATGGCGCGGGAAACTCGCCGGCGTCCTGCCCACCTTCTATGACGAACAAACCCGCACCACCCGCGAACAGATGACGAACTTGCAGACAGCCTTTCCGGATCAGGTCTTCACACCCATCCATCGCGCAACCCTGATCCGTGAAGCTTCTGCAGAAGGGCTGACCATCTTCCAAAAAGATCCCACCAGTCGCCCTGCTCTGGAATACGAAAAATTTGCAGCTCAACTCGCGAAGTTGAGCTAGGAGGACAACATGTCTGGAAGAAACGCATTTGGAACTCTGACTTCTACAAGCACCGTTGCCCATGACCTGAAAGTCGCTCAGGTCCACAAACGCACGCGTGCCTGGGAGAAATCCAATCCTGCCCGTCGCTACCTGATCCCCATTGAAGTACGCGATGATGTGGCTGCACTCGCCGAAGCCTTGATGGAAAATGTTGACCCAGTGGCATGTGTCTTGTTCGATTACGCCGAGACCTGCCACACGCGCGGAACCTTGAAGTTCAAGCCACGGCTCAACCCCAAGGGACGCAAGCACACGCTTGCCTGGGAGGAAGCCGACACGGAGCCGATCCAACTGCCGACCCGCCGACACAGAAAAACAAAACATGCCGACACACTCCTATCCCGTTCGCTCAAAGGGCAGACTGCAGCGTATCGGTTGGGATTGGATCGTCACGAAAAACTCAAGACGATTGCCGAGGCATATAACCTGCGCCTGGCGGATGTCTTGAGTGGTTTCTTCCGACACAGCTTGGATGCCTATCAAGCAGGCACATTGAAGATCCGCCGCGAACCGGTCGTGATGCAAATGCAGGTCAAAGGCTGGTCGGGATGAACGGCGACAAAAATCGATCGTGGCAGTTTCCGCCAAATGCGAATGGAATTTTGGTTGGAAAAAAAGATTGTAAGCGTCCAGTTTACAAGTGTGCTTACTGCTTGCTTACCTCTGCTTATTGTATTGCTTACAGTGCCGCTTACCTTCCATTTATAGGAAGGGCAGGGAAGGGCTTGATAAGTCAAATATGGCTCGTACTCCGTGCAGAAAATATCGCCTCTCCTGGGGCTTCCTGTTGACTTTTCCAAAATTGAAAAAACAAGGGTATTTGACATGAACAAACTACTGACGCAATTCCAACATCATCTGGACGAACAAGACCTTTCGCCGCTCACGATCAAAGGCTATCTCTCAGACCTGCAGCACTTCGAAGGCTGGTTCGAGCGAGTGAATGCGGAGATCCTAAAAATCCAACGCATCACGCCGACCGATGTCAAGAACTACAAACACTTCCTGCTGGTGGTCGAGCGTCGCAAAGCAGGCACGGTCAATCGTCGTCTGGCAGCACTTGCCGCCTTATGCAAATGGGCACGACAAACCAAACAGATCACAAGCGATCCCACCGAAAACATCAAGGGCGTTGCCAGTGTCGCACGCAGTCCGAAGTGGCTGGACAAACACGCGCAACACGCCTTGAAACGCGCGATCGAGAATGATCTGGAACTCGCGAAGAAGAACTATCCCAAACGCTGGGTGACCCGTCGCCGCGATGCTTCCCTAACCCTCTTTCTGTTACACACGGGTTTGCGTTTGAGCGAAGCAATTGGATTGCGTATGGCCGACCTCGAACTCTCTGAACGCAAAGGCAGTATCTCGGTCCAGAACGGCAAGGGTAACAAACAACGCAACGTGCCGTTGAACTCGGATGCCCGCAAAGCCCTGCAGGAATGGATCGTCGTGAGACCAGGCTGTGATCATCTTTGGATGACCATAGAAGGCGAACATGAAAGCCTGAGTGGACGCACCGTCCAGCGCATCCTGCAACGCTATGCCAAAGCTGCCAACATCAAGGAACTGACCCCGCACATCTGCCGGCACACCTTTGCCAAGAACCTGGTGGATAGCGGTGTCGGCTTGGAAAAGGTGGCAGCATTGCTTGGGCATTCCAGCCTGAACACCACGCGCATCTACATCGCCCCCAGCGAACGCGATCTTGAACTGGCCGTCGAACATCTCAGTGAAGGATAAAGGAAAAAACACATGGAATTAAAACAGAACGCCGCCGGGCGGAAACCGGCGGCATCCCAACAAAGGATTGCGTCTACAGACAAGGCGCATGATACCACAACTTCCAACCGTCTTGATTTACACGTCATCTTATCCAGGGTAAGTCTGGAGGATCTTGCACAACAAGCGGGCACGAAACTGCATCGAGCCGGAAACGATTGGCGCGGGACCTGTCCCTTGCATAAGGGCGATAATCCCACTGCATTCAGTGTGTATGTGGGGGAGGGTGGTTATGAACGCTGGCATTGCCATACCAAGTGCGATGCCGGTGGCGATGCGATTGACTTCGTGCAGCGCTGGCAGGGCTTGGACTTTATGGGTGCCGTGAAATACCTGGCGGAAACCCTTCACCTCGATCTTGCGGATATTGGTTTTGATCCACAAGCCGTTCAAGTTGAAGCAGAGCGAAGGAAACAAACCGACCTGCTCGATGAGTCGGCAAAGTATTTTGCAACCCAGTTATGGAGCGAAGCAGGCGAGCCGGCACGGAAATATCTGCTGGGTCGTGGCTTCACGGAAAAGACTTTGCGCGAAGCCGGCTGGGGATATTCCAGATCGGACCGTGGTTTGCATGATCATTTGAAAAAGTCCAACCTAAACACCGCACTAGTAAAGGAACTTGGCGTGATCCGTGCTGACGGCTTGGACTTCACTGCCAATGTGGATGGCGCCAAGGCTTCACCGGATGGATACATCATCTATCCCCATACCTGGAACGGAAAGACAACCTACTTCTCGGCGCGTGCCTTGAAACCAATTGATCCCAATGACAAGTCGCGCAACCTGCCAGGCGACCGTCAGGTGTATTGGGCATTGGTACCTGGGGATCCCAACCTCATCATCGTCGAAGGACAATCCGATGCAGAAAGCCTCAGACAGTTGGGTCGTTCTGCCCTGGCGTTGTGTGGGGTGGGGAACTTGGCGGCATATGATATTGAGCAATTGAAAAAGAGGCGTGTGGTCTACCTCGCTTTGGACAATGACTTGCACAAGACAAAACTGAATGCTGCCGAGCAAGACAAGGTTCGCAAACGTAAAGCATTGGTAATGCGCCGGCTGTGTGAGGCCCTTGGCGCTTTGACAATGGTAGTTCCAGATCTGCCTGCCAAGGACATGAACGAATGGCTGCAGAGTGGTTTGACCCTGCCTATTCTGGAGAAACATCTAAACAGTGCAAAACCTTGGCTGGATATCCTGATCGATCAAAGCAGATCTCTATCCCCTGTGGAATTGAATGACACCTTGAATCTGGTCGTTGGTCATGTCAGCCTGTTGCCTGATCCACTTCGAGCTCGCTATGTCTCTATGATCGAGAAGAAGCTCTTCATCCCCAAACGTGACCTCAAGAGTTTGATGAACCAGCGTGGGGAGGAAAGTGGATATCTGGATTCCGAGATCCGCGAACGCCGGCTGCATTTCAAGGGCGATGCGCTGGGAAACTTCTGGGCGCGCATCAGCCACGAGTTGATGGTGGATGACGGGCTTAACCCGCCGACTGTGCGTTATAGCATCGAAGGGGGACTGGCTTCGGGACAAACACTGCAACCCGTCCAGGTGGAGGCGCGCGCTTTTGATAAATTGGACTGGATTCCAGATAACTGGGGTATGCGACCGATCATCACCCTGCCGCCCGGAAAATCCTATTTACTCGCGCGTGCCATCCAAGAAGTCTCGATGGATAGCGTCCAACGTGAGAAGTTGTACACCTTCACCGGCTGGCATGAATGTGATGGGGAACGCGGCTTTCTCACTGCATCTGGTTGGTTGGGCGAAGAAGGCATAAATGACCAGGTGCGTGTGGACCTTGGCTCGAACAACCTGCGTCATTACGCTTTACCGAAGGAAGAGATCGATTCGGAGGAAGCTGTGCGTGCCACCCTGGAATTTCTGCAGCTCGGTCCGCGCAAGGTCACAGCTCCTTTGTGGGCGGCTATGTATGCAGCGCCATTGACCAGTCTGCGCCCATTGAATGCCGTGCTGTCTGTGTATGGAACTACCCAGAGTGGGAAGTCCACCCTGTCTCATCTGGCGTTGACGCACTTCGGAACGGGCTTTGTGCAGGGCAGGGATTACCATGCGCCCATTGACTGGACCTCGACCGTGACCGCCATTGAAGCAGCCATGTTTCATGCAAAAGATGTCCCTCTGGTGATCGATGACTTTGCCCCACAATTCTCCAGCCTGGCGGAAGCACGTGCCATGCACAAGAAAGCACATCATGTCGTTCGTTCCGTGGGCAACCGATCAGCGAGGGGTCGTTCACGAGCAGACCTCTCCCAGCAGAATACGCGTTTCCCACGCGGACTGGTGATCATGACCGCAGAGAACCCATTGATCGGGCAGAGCATTGTGGGGCGTATGTTGTATGTCGGCGTGGAGCCGGGCGATATTTTGCCGATGCAAGGCTCAGAGAATAATGGTGAAAATAAATTGACGGTTCTTCAAGGGAAGGCACAACAAGGTTTACTTGCGCATGCGATGAAACTGTACCTGCAATATCTGATGGAGAATAAGGAACGAACTTCCAAGGAATTTCTCAAATTAGTGGATCAGGCGGCAGAAACTGCGCGGCAGGCCGGCAATCTGCAAAATCGTTTGCCGGATGCGTATGCAGTCCTGGCATCAGCTCAGGAGTTGGCAATCCGCTGCTTCGAAGACATGCAATTGATTCCCTGGAAGGACGCGGAGGAGTTAATCCAGGAAAATAATATATCCTTGGTGGCACTTATTCAGAATCAGTCTGAACAGATAGCCGCAGAGTCTCCTATCCGTAAATTCTTTACAGCGATTGCCAGTCTGTTGGTGGAGGAAAAGGTATACCTGGCTCCACGTACCCAATTGGATGGTTTTCACCCCCCGCTGCATGCCGACCAGATCGGATATTACGATCATGGTATGGAGCGGAAAACGATCTACCTGCGCACCGAGACCAGCCTGGCTCATGCCAAGGAGTTCTGGCGCGGGCTGGATGAAAATCTCGACATCATGCCGGATGCCCTGCGCCGGCATCTGCGCCAGGTGGATGGGCTACTTGCACAGGTGGGGGAGCGGCAGGTGGAAGTGAGCAAGTTTTGTAATGGGTCCAACCAGCGGGTGTTGATGGTGGACTTGAAGCGCGTTGAGCAGTTATACGGGATTAGTTTGATCAAATCCGAAGGATGAGTTCGAATGGAGGAAGCCTGGTTTCCACAACATGGAAGCCGGGCTTTTTTTATTGTCTTTTGTTGATAGGGTGTTTTTTTAATTAAACGGACATTGTTTTTCAGTAGTTCAGTAGTTCACTGGAAAACATAGCCCTATATATGGAATAAATTACTTATTTTTAAATATTTTTATTTTTATATAGGGGTATTTGAGTGAACTACTGAGTGAACTGCAAGTGAACTACTGGTGAACTGAACCCTTTCCACTGAACTACTTTGGATGGCGGTAGTTCAGAGAGTAGTACAACAAAAATACCGCCATATATGGTGATGATGTCCGCAAATCAGTATGAGTTTTCCAGATATACGGGGTGTTGAATGTCAGTGAACTACTGAACTACAAAAATAACAACATACAGAAATATATTTAATTTTTCCATGATTTCCAATCTGGTGATGCTTAAAATATTTGGTTTGGCGACAGGTTATGACCTCCCTTGCTCTGGATTCAATATCATCCAACCAAAAAGGAAAACCATGTCACGAACCCCTCAATACGAAAAACTTCTAGCGGATCTTCAAGCCGGCAAACTGAAACGGATCGAGCAGAAAACTCTGAAAGCTTTGTTGAAATCACCCGATGGTTTGACCCGTCAACAATTGATCCGCCGAGTCTTCCATAAACGCCCAAAACCGAATCTGAATAACGACATCAATGACCGAATGATCCGCAAGGCAATTGAAAGCCTGCGCAATAAAGGGGTGCTCATTGTCTCCACCTCGGGTGGTGCCGGCTATCAGTTGGATGCCGACCCGGAAGCGATCCAGTGCATGTTGCAAGAGCTGAAAAGCCGCATTGTACGTTTGCAAGAACGTGTGGACTCAATTGAGTATTACCATTCCAAGCCGACCAAAAAGCGATGAAAGGTATCTTATCCAAACTGGCGTTGGAATGGACGCCAAGTTATCTGGCGAACAGACAGAATGTGGTGCTTGATATTTTCTGGCACCACATTTCTTATAAGGACGGGCTGCCACCTTATGCCCAGGCACGAATCATCGACCTGATCGCCAACCAACTGATCAAGGCGCGTCCGCATCCTGCGCTATGGGTCTCGGTGGAAACGCCTGGGAATTGGTTTTATGCCGAGCTCAAACGGTTGGTGAAGTTCAAGATACCGATGACCATCCAGCCGGCATCGAAGCCCGTTGTTTGGGAATGGAACTTTTCGAGTCCGGTCCAGCCGACACATATTCAGGAAGGGGATGTCCCTAGCCTGGCGCCTTATTTTGATCCGAAAGAATATGGCATCAAGGAACCCGCGCTGCGCGTCCTACAGATCCTGGCGAGACTGAAAATGGCATACCGACCCGAGATCGCTTCTCTGGCAGGTTTCAGCGAGAGCCATGTCCGGAATCTTTTGAAGCAGCTTCAGGCGGAGAATCTGATCGAACGCCGACAGATCGGCAAATACGAAGGCTGGGCGATTTGCGCAAAAGGGCTGCGTCTGGCACATCGGTCATGGAACATCCCAAAGGGTGTTCACTTCACGAAATACAGAGGCGAATTCCGATATGCTGGTGAACGTCACCGACGCAAGGCACGGATGTGGCGGGCATGGCTGGAAAAGGCGTACCCGAACATCGAAATCTGGGAATCCTGGACAGAAGTCCCCATCCAGAGAGGCATTCCTGATGCGCTGGCTTGGGGAACTCATCAGGGAAAAGAGATGCTATTCTGGCTTGAAGTGGACAGCGGGAAAAGCTCCGGGAAAACAATGCAAAGGATTTATAGCGGGCGAATTGCCCAAGCATGCCGGCATGCTGTTGCGTGGAACCTGCCTGTACTCTTTTGTATTATGGGACCGGGCTGGGTGGTGAGGCATTTCCGAAGATACGATTATTCCAAATTCACTCCAATCGCCGTCATTGGGCATGACTGGCGGGACTTTGGAGAACTGCCCCTGTATGCGATGGGCGAGTGGCGCGATGATCTTCTGCCGGACCGTGCGCTTCATGTTTCCACAACAAAGCTGCCCTTTGATCCGAGCCAATATCCACCGAAGCTGAAAAAGGAAAAGAGTATCAAACTTCCAAAACCGAAGTCCTCAAAACCCAGATTCTCCATAGGAGAAAAAGACGACGACACGTGGTTTGGAGACCGCTCGGAGGCAGAGGAGTGATGAACTAATGAAAGTGGCGTAACGGGGGTGCAATGTTTATTGTCGCATAACGGCTCAGACGAAGCGTTATAATTTAACCTCGGGGAGTAATCCCAAATTATGCTAAACTAAGCAGATGGGAATTTATGCGACACCATATTCATTATTGAGGTCTATGTGAGTCCGAAAACATCGAAAGCTAAAACCAAAAACGACAACGGCGCGACATTAGACTTTGAATCTCAACTATGGGCGGCGGCGGATAAACTGCGCGGACATATGGACGCGTCGGAGTATAAGCATGTGGTGCTGGGATTGATCTTCCTGAAATATATTTCCGATTCGTTTGAAGAGGTTCACGCGCAATTGGTGAAGGAAAAAGACGCGAACCCCGAAGACAGGGATGAGTATCTGGCGCAGAATATATTTTGGGTGCCAAAGGAAGCGCGCTGGTCTTTTTTACAGGGCAAGGCGAAACAGCCTGAGATCGGAAAGTATCTCGATGATGGCATGGTTGCCATTGAACGTGATAACCCGACGCTGAAAAATATTTTGCCGAAGGATTTCGCGCGCCCGACGCTCGACAAAATCCGCCTGGGCGAGTTGATTGATCTCGTAAGCGCAATCGGCTTGGGGTCCAGTGAGAACCGCGCGAAGGATGTGCTGGGGCGCGTCTATGAATATTTCCTGTCCCAATTTGCAAGCGCGGAAGGCAAGAAGGGCGGAGAGTTCTACACGCCGCAGTCAGTGGTGCGCGTGTTGGTCTCGATGCTGGCGCCGTATAAGGGACGCATCTTTGATCCATGCTGCGGATCGGGCGGCATGTTCGTGCAAAGTGAAAAGTTTGTAGAGGCACACGGCGGCAAGGTGGATGACATCGCTGTGTATGGACAGGAAAGCAACCCGACCACCTGGAAACTTGCCAAGATGAACCTTGCCATTCGCGGCATCACCAGCGAGCTCGGCAAGGAAAATGCGGATTCATTCCACAGGGATTTGCATCCCGACCTGAAAGCGGATTTCATTCTTGCGAACCCACCGTTCAATATGAGTGATTGGGGCGGGGACAGATTGCGCGAGGATAAACGTTGGAAGTATGGCGCGCCGCCTGTGAACAATGCCAACTATGCGTGGGTACAACATTTTATTCATCACCTCGCGCCGAATGGCACGGCGGGATTTGTGTTGGCAAATGGAAGCATGTCATCGAACACGTCGAATGAGGGCGAGATCCGCAAGGCGCTTATCGAAGCGGATATGGTGGATTGTATGGTGGCTTTGCCTGGTCAACTGTTTTTCTCGACGCAGATTCCTGTGTGTTTGTGGTTTTTGACGAGAAATAAGGGAGAGGTAAAAAGTAAAAAAGGAGAAGGACGGGATAGGCGTGGGGAGACTTTGTTCATTGATGCACGCAAGATGGGGACATTGACTGATCGCGTTCATCGCGATTTGACAGAAGAAGATATTGCCAAAGTTGCAGATACCTACCATGTATGGAAGTCAGGCAATAAATATAGTGATATATCAGGCTTTTGCAAATCAGCCACAACAAAAGAAATACAAGAACAAGGCTACGTGCTCACGCCTGGACGATACGTAGGTGCAGCGGAAGTTGAAGAAGACGATATGCCTTTTGATGAAAAGATGAAAACACTGACAGCGACACTGGCTGATCAGTTTTCTGAATCAGACAAACTTGAAAAGAGTATTCGCGCTAACTTGAAGAGGATTGGCTATGAATTTTGAACCAACGTTTCTGCCACCTAAGAACCTTGAAGAAACGCGGGAAATTCTGAAAAAACTTTCCTCAGCCCATCGGTATCTAGCTGAGTTGAAAGGCGTTGCAACCACAATTCCCAACCAGAGCATTCTGATCAATACGCTGGCATTGCAGGAAGCCAAGGATAGTTCGGCGGTTGAGAATATCATCACCACACATGATGAATTGTATAAGGCGCAACTTTTCGCGGAGGAATTCAAGAACGCCGCTGCAAAAGAAGTGAGTGACTATGCCCAAGCACTGATACACGGTTTTGCATTGGTGCAGAAAAACAAAATTATCACAGCCAACCACTTACTTTCCATTCAGGAGCGATTGGAAAAGAATGACGCTGGTTTTCGGAGACTGCCAGGCACAGCCTTAGTTAATGAGACCAGTGGAGAAGCGGTCTACACTCCTCCGCAGGATCACGAAACCATTCTCAACCTGATGAATAACCTGGTGGAGTATATCAACCGTCCCGACATACACGACGCGGATCCTTTGGTCAAGATGGCGGTGATCCATTTTCAATTTGAAACCATTCATCCCTTCTATGATGGGAATGGCCGCACGGGACGCATTCTGAATTTGCTGTATCTCGTGCAGGAGGGACTGCTCTCCAGCCCGATCCTTTATCTGAGCCGTTACATCATCAGGAATAAAGGCGAATATTATCGCCTGCTGCAGGGCGTGCGCGATACGGGACAATGGGAAGCCTGGATCATGTATATGCTGAATGCTGTGGAGCAAACTGCGCAGGAAACGATAGTACTGATTGAGGGAATCAAAAACCTGATGATGGACTATAAGCACCGTATTCGCGCGGAATATCCCAAAATTTACAGCCAGGATCTGATCAATAACCTGTTTCGGCATCCTTATACAAAAATCGAGTTTCTGGTGAATGACCTGGGCGTGAGCCGCCTGACTGCCGCCAAGTATTTGGATACCCTCACGGAAAACGGATTTCTCGTGAAGGAAAAAATTTGGCGCACGAACTATTATGTGAATATGCCGCTCTTTCTTCTCTTGAAAGGTGAGCAAGCACCCACGCAGGATGCGCCGCCGATTATTACCCGAAGGACAGATCACGTATAGAAAATGCGCAAAATGTATACATGATGAACTTGTCATGTATACATTTGTAGCAGAGTAAAACCATAACCTATGGCAATTGAATCTTTATTAGGCAATTTACCCCTAAAATGGGAAACTATAACACTTGGCGATGCTTGCCAACGTGGTGGTGGCTTTATACAAACGGGTCCTTTTGGAAGCCAGCTACACGCTTCAGATTATGTTGAAGTTGGCATACCATCGATCATGCCAAAAAATATTGGAGATAATCGAGTTGTGCCAGATGGAATAGCTCGAATAACCGAAAAAGATGCAAAACGTCTTGAAAGATATTTGGTAAGAAGCGGCGATATTGTTTATAGCCGTAGAGGTGATGTAGAACGACGGGCTTTAATAACCGAACAAGAAGACGGTTGGCTGTGCGGAACGGGATGTTTACGAGTTCGTTTTGGTAGCTTTGATTATGTTGATCCTCTTTATGCGTCCTATTATTTAGGAGACCTAGCAGTCAGGGAGTGGATTGTTCGTCATGCAATCGGCGCAACAATGCCAAACCTCAATACATCTATATTATCTGCATTGCCATTTGTTTTACCTCCCCTCCCCGAACAACGGGCTATTGCAAGGATTCTTGGCGCCTTGGACGACAAGATCGAACTCAACCGCCGCATGAATGCCACAATAGAGTCTATGGCAAGGGTTGTGTTTCGTCAGTGGTTTGTGGAGAATGAAGAAGTCAAAGAATGGAAAGTTGGTTTGCTTAGTGACATTGCTTATATTGTTAAAGGTGTTTCCTATAGAAGCATCGATTTGGTAGAAGAATCGGATACTGCATTAGTTACACTAAAGAGCATGGAAAGAGGTGGTGGATATAGAGAAGATGGATTAAAACCTTATGAGGGCGAATACAAATCGGGACAAAAATTATCTCCAGGGGAAGTAGTCATTGCTCATACAGATTTGACGCAAGCGGCGGATGTAATTGGCAGAGCAGCAAGAATTGAAACAAGTGAAAAACATCCGAATTTGGTTGCATCCTTAGATATGGCTATAGTGAGACCGAAAGAAAAGCCATATACTAATGAATATATATTTGGCGTCTTGTCACAAGTTGAATTTTCAGATCACGCCTACGGTTACACAAACGGTACAACCGTTTTGCATTTAAGCTCAAAAGCATTACAAGAATATCAATTTAGAATTCCGCCAAAAAACAAAGTAAAGGAATTTTCGGACTTAGTTTTGCCTATCTTTTTGAAAATTGATAACAACAAAAAAGAATCGCGCACGCTGGGGAGTCTGCGGGATAGTCTGCTGCCGAAGTTGATGAGGGGTGAAGTCCGCGTGAAGGATGTGGAGGAAAAGTTGTGATTGAAATCTATCCCAATCTGTTTATTGGTATAGCAGATGATTATGAATTTCGTGTAAAAGGGCAAGCCAACTGGATGGTTGTCCACGCCTGTAAATTTCCATATCATCGTGACGAGTTAGGGTATAAGTCTGCTGCACCCAAGAATCATCCTGAATATCTAATTGCAAGACGAGGAAATCGGCTAATTCTGAATCTAGTCGATGCACCTAATCCTACTTATATCCCAAAAGAGATTATTGATGCAGCACTTATTTTTATTCATACAGGGTTAAGTGAGGGAAAGAAGGTCCTTGTCCATTGTAATTTGGGCGAGTCGCGGTCGCCAAGTATTGGATTGCTATATCTAGCTATCCATACAGATAAATTGTCCAAAGACTTTTCTACGGCTGAGCAAGAATATTGTAAAATTTATCCCTCTTACAATCCTGGCTTGGGGATGAGAGGATTTCTTGTCAACAATTGGGACTCTTATATTGCATCAAATAGATAGAGGAAAAGCCAATGAATATTAACATTTATTGCGATGAAAGCGGTCATCTGGAGAGAGATCAGGTGCCTGTGATGGTGCTGGGTGCACTATGGTGTGAAAAAGAAAAAGCACATGGAATCGCCAAGCGACTGCGTGAAATCAAAGCGCAATATGAACTCCGCCCCGGCTTTGAAGCTAAGTGGACAAAAATTTCGCCCGCCCGAAAAGACTTCTATCTAGCGTTGCTTGATTATTTTTTTGATGATGATGATTTGCATTTTAGGGCAATAGTGATTCCAGACAAAACGAAGCTCGATCATGTACGTTTTGAGCAAAACCATGACACTTGGTATTACAAAATGTATTTTGAGATGCTTCGCATCCTGATTGATCCCGAAGCAGAAAATTATATATATTTGGATGTTAAAGATACGCTCGGAGGAAAGAGGGTTGCGAAATTACAAGAGGTACTCTGTAATGATGCTTACGATTTTGATCAGCAAATAATTAAACCTATCCAGCAAGTTCGTTCACATCAGATTGAACAGATTCAATTGGCTGATTTGTTGATCGGGTCTGTTTCCTACGCCAATCGTGGTCTTGCAAACAACTCTGCAAAAGTTGCCTTCGTTGAGCGTATGCGAGAACGTTCGACACATACATTAACAAAAAGTACTCTTCTGCGCGAACAAAAAGTCAACATTTTTGTGTGGAAGGCATCCTAGAGCATGACCACCCCTTTGCCGACTCTAATCGCATTTTCTGATTATGGTAACGATTGGAATGCGTATCTAGAAGCACTCTACCATATCTATCTTGACGAAGTGGTAAATGCAGGTATCACGTTTAGAGGTCTTCCCTTGCGTGTACAATTCAGACCTCTGAGTAAGGGGAAGGGATTTGGCTTTTGGCATCTTATTAGCGAAGATGATAAAGGCATTGGTGATGAAGAGGAAAGAACACCCGATTTTAGGCGATGTGAAAGAATTCGTTGGGTGCCGTGGACAATCCTTAACGTAGATTCAGCCCCCAATTTTAGGTGGTGGGAGAATAAACGTGGGCACAATACACATGTTGTGTTGTGGTTTGTTGAAGAAAACTTTGTTGTAATTTTGGCAAAACGTCAAGGGTATTATTTGCTTAAGAGTGCGTATACTCTAAAACCCCATCGAGTAAAAGCATTTGAGAAAGAGTGTAATCTTTTTTGGAGAAAAGGCTAGGGCCGCCTTTCGGCGACCCTGGGTGCTCCGTCTACACTTGGTAGCTGAGACTACCTATAGTATATGCAGTTATATAACGCAAGTCAATAGATTTTCCTTATAAAAACGTTAGAATCATGGACAAATTATGAGTTTTACTGAATCCACCATTGAAGAAACTGCGCTTGAATGGCTTAAAGACATGGGCTACACCATTGTCTTTGGCAACGATATCGCGCCTGACGAACCCGCTGCCGAACGTGAGAATTATGGAGAGGTCATTCTAGCGGGGCGATTGAAAGACGCGCTCAAGAGGATCAACCGTGGTATTCCAGACGAAGCTTTGGAAGATGCTTTTCGCAAAGCCACCCGTCCCAGCTCGCCTTCTTTGGTGGGCAATAATCGCACCTTCCATAAGATGCTTGTTGATGGAATCGAAGTTGAGTATCGCCACGAGGGACGTATCAAGGGCGATAAGGTCTGGTTGATTGATTTTGAGAATCTGGATAACAATGACTGGTTGGCGGTCAATCAATTTACGGTCATCGACAACCATATCAACCGCCGCCCCGATGTAATTATCTTTATCAATGGTCTACCGTTGGCGGTCATCGAACTCAAGAACGCCGCCGATGCGAAGGCCACGATCTGGTCCGCTTTCAAACAACTCCAAACTTATAAAAACGAAATCACGTCTCTATTTGTGTATAACGAAGCTCTTATTATTTCAGATGGCACGCATGCCCGCATTGGTTCGCTGACCGCTGATAAGGAACGCTTCATGCCGTGGAAGACCATTGCGGGCGACACGCTGGCGGATGGTCACGCCATTGAGTTGGAAGTGCTTCTGCGCGGCACTTTCGAGAAACGCCGCTTCCTTGATCTCGTGCGTTACTTCATTGTTTTTGAAGATGATGGTGTCGGTCAGCCGATCAAGAAGATGGCAGGCTATCATCAATTTCATGCGGTCAATATGGCGATTGAACAAACCCTACGCGCCTCGATGGAAAAGGGTGGCAAGGTTGCCGATTCAAGCGGACATTACTTCACGCATCAACCCCGCGACGCCAAGCCTGGTGACCGTCGAATCGGCGTTGTCTGGCATACACAGGGTTCTGGTAAAAGCCTGACGATGGCTTTTTTTGCGGGACGAATTGTTCTGCATCCCGTAATGAATAATCCAACTATTGTGGTCATCACCGACCGTAACGATCTGGACGATCAACTCTTCGGCACATTCTCACGCTGTAAAGACCTGCTTCGCCAATCGCCTGTCCAGGCTGAAAGCCGTGATGATCTGACCAGGTTGTTGCGTGCATCTGCTTCGGGCGGGGTGATCTTTACCACCATTCAAAAGTTTGTATCCAATGGCGAAGCGCTATCCGATCGCCGCAACATTGTTGTGATCGCCGATGAAGCGCATCGCAGTCAATACGATTTTATTGACGGCTATGCCAGCGCCATGCGTGAAGCCCTGCCGAACGCATCTTTTATCGGCTTCACAGGTACACCCATCGAACTCAAAGACGCCAGCACGCGCGCCGTCTTTGGTGATTATCTGAGTATCTACGATATTCAACAAGCCGTTGCCGATGGCTCAACTGTCCCGATCTATTACGAAGGTCGTCTTGCCAAACTCGAATTGAAGGAATCCGAAAGGCCGAAGATCGATCCTGAATTTGAAGAATTGACTGAAGGCGAAGAGACTGAAGAGAAGGAAAAGCTCAAGAGTAAGTGGGCAGCGCTCGAAGCCATTGTAGGTACAGACGAACGCGTTGATTTGATTGCAAACGATCTGCTAAAGCATTTCGATCTACGCCTCGAAGTCATCGAAGGCAAAGCCATGATCGTCTGCATGTCCCGCCGCATCTGTGTTGATTTATATAACGCCATCACCAAACTCCGTCCCGAATGGCACTCAGATAATGACAAGCTCGGCAGCATCAAGATTGTGATGACAGGCAGCGCCAGTGACCCCGTCGAATGGCAAACGCACATCCGTAACAAAGCGCGTCGTGAAGATCTCGCCAAACGTTTCAAAGACCCCAAGGATCCATTCAAGATTGCCATCGTCCGCGATATGTGGCTTACGGGTTTTGATGTCCCGTCCCTGCACACTATGTATCTCGATAAGCCCATGAAAGGTCACGGCCTAATGCAGGCTATTGCACGTGTCAATCGTGTCTATGGTGATAAGCCAGGCGGCTTGATCGTGGATTATCTCGGTCTGGCCTTCCATTTGCAACAGGCGCTTGCTGTCTACACCGAAAGTGGCGGCAAAGGTAATACAGCAATTGACCAACAAGAAGCTGTTGCACTTACCTTGCGTGAATACGAAGTCTGCAAAGATTTATTTCATGGCTTTGATTACTCCAAATGGAAGAATGGTAATGGTAGCGATCAACTCACCTTGATGAATTGGGCACAGGATCATATTCTTGACATGGAAAATGGAAAGCAGCGCTATACCCAAACCGTTACACGTCTTTCACAAGCTTTTGCTCTGGCAGTACCAAACGAAAAAGTCTTGGCAATTCGTGATGATGTTGGATTCTTCCAGGCAGTCCGCGCCCGTATTATCAAGTCATCACCAGAATATCAACTACAAGCCGAAGATGTCGAACAGGCAATTCGCCAGATCATCTCTCGTGCCGTCGCCTCTGACGAAGTGATTGATATTTTCAAAGCGGCAGGTCTAAAGAAACCTGACATCTCTATTCTCTCGGATGAATTCCTGGCGGATATAAAAAATATGCCGCAGAAAAACGTGGCGATTGAGTTGTTGCGAAAACTGCTCAAAGAGGAAATCAAATTGCGTTCACGCAAGAATGTTGTTCAATCACGTTCGTTTTTAGAAATGCTTGAAAGAACAATCAACTCCTATCAAAACCGCGCTATCGAAGTTGCCGAAGTTATTTCGGAATTGATCGAACTCGCTAAAGACATTCGCGAAGCAAACAAACGCGGCGAAATCCTGAAACTATCAGAAGACGAACTCGCCTTTTACGACGCGCTCGAAGTCAACGATAGCGCCGTCAAGGTGCTGGGAGATGACACACTTAAAGACATTGCCCGTGAGCTGGTGAAATCAGTCCGTGAGAATGCCACGATTGATTGGACAATGAAGGAAAACGTCCGCGCGAAGTTGCGAGTCATGGTCAGAAGAATTTTACGCAAATATGGATACCCACCTGACAAACAGGAGAAGGCTGCGCAGACTGTTCTGGAGCAGGCAGAAGTCATTGCCAAGGATTGGGCCGAATAGGTTAGTTTATGCCAAAAACTGTCCCGAATTCTAAGTTTCAGGAGCTAAAAGGATTGGATCGTATTCAGGTTGCGGTCCATGATATGAAATGCCTTTGGCGCGAATTGAACAAGGATGATATTGGGATAGATGGCGAAATTGAAGTTCTGGAGCCCAAGCCAGATGGTAAAGGGGCAGTTCCAACCAATAAAATAATCAAGGTCCAGGCGAAGTCAGGCAAAAGCTATATCAAGTATGATTCCCCCGATGGTTTTCAAGTACCAGTTGATAAGGATGATCTTGAATACTGGGCGAATTCGAATTATCCTATCATCTTCGTAATTTATCACCCAGAGGATGATCGGTTGTATTGGAAGGATATCAAAGGATATGTCAAATCCACGCCAGACATTTTTCTCCAGCCTATCAAGTTTGTTTTTGACAAACAAGCAGATATTTTTCCTCCAAACAGCAACATACGCATTTTTGAAATTGCGGATGTTGCTACGCCGCGTGTAAGAACGGATCAACAAGAAAAATTATTTTCAAATCTGTTTCTTGTGCAGCGAGTGCCAAAAACTATCTGGACTGCACCAGCGCTAAGCAATTTGGATTACCAATCGATCCAGGCAATTTTGAGGAGTAGAAAGGTCTTCGTTCCACCCTTTGCCGTTGAGCGGGGAAATATTTATACTCTTAGCGACCTGAGTAATCCTGATTGTGCCTTGTGTGAATTTTGTGACACTGCAAAGATCTCAACCGAGTATGAAGATGCCTGGCGATTGGATAAGGATCGACGTAAGGCGTATGTTTCTATGCTCAACCGCCTTTTGCGAGCCTATACGTACCACTGCAATTTGCGGTATGCAAGAGAATTCAAGCGATTCTACTTCCCAAAAAATGAAAAATCTGTGGATCCAGTCAAAATACAATGGACCAGCCAGAGAACAAAATCCAAAGATACGAGAACAGTAGCTGAATATTACGAGTATGGTTTTGACCGATTTTGGCGGCATCTTGCGGCTAATCTCAGCTTCAAGGTGATCGGATCCAACTGGTTCTTTGAGATAAGCCCAAAATACTTCTTTACCACGGATGGCGAAACTGCTTGGGACTCCGAAAAAGTAGGACCATATACAACAAGGAAAAAAGCGGTTGAGCATAATCCACATGTTTTCAATCATGTCCTATTTTGGGCAGAATACCTATCTCAAAAAAAGGGGAATATTCAAATGCGTTTGGATGGTGAGGTAGTTTTGGTAATTGAGAAAATGCCATTTATTGGACTGGCAAAATTTGCAATCACTGACGATCCAGCCATCTATGAGGAACCTCCGGAAGATAGCCAGATGGACTTCTTTGGCCAATTTTTTGGTTCCGAAAATCATGAAGCGGAAGTCGAAGATTATGACAATACTGAAGATTAAATATTTAGAAGAACCCAACCTGCAATTTGGTGGTTATTTTGAGCACCCAGATTCAAAAACCGGCTTGCGGGAATTCGGACCTTTCGGGAAGAATATTTCTGGGCTTCATCCTACAGAAATTCGTATTGGTTTTGTTGGTACGAAAGAAACACTCAACTGGGCTCAGGAGTGGATAATTAGATGTGGGGAATATATTGAAAGTGAGAATCTCAAAAAGCCAAATCGAAAGCCTGAGAAAGAGAGACCGCTCTTTGATCTAAGCGAATATAACAATCCCAAAGTATTGGCTCGGCTTGAAAAAATATTGACCCCGGATTTTGTTGGTTTCAATCGAGATACAAGTTTTGCATCTGAATTCCAGATAAACGATCGGTGGGTTCGTGCGATTCGCTCTCAAGATATAGCCTCTATTTTGACCTTGGATCACAAAGCGGATATCATCTGGAAACTGGTCAAATTATTTGATGATGCTATTGGCAGTATTGCCAGCATGGACCCAACTCCAGATATCATAATCGTTGCTCTGCCTCCTGAGGTGGAGAGTGATGCTCATAGTGTACGTCTCTCAGGAAATTATCACCTCAACCTGCGCCGGGCAATCAAGGCTCGCGCAATGCGATGGGACATACCCTTACAATTATTGACTGAAAGCACCGCTACTGGAGATGGACGCGATGTCCAGGATGTTGCAACTCGAGCATGGAATTTTTGTACCGCTCAATACTATAAAGCCAATGGCATTCCTTGGCGGATTACCACTCTTGAAGAAAATACTTGTTTTATTGGCGTGAGCTTCTTTGTTGATAAGGATATATCCGATGCGTTGACCATGCGCTCAAGCATTGCACAGGCTTTTGACTATGAAGGGCAGGGGCTCGTTTTACGTGGCGATAGTTTTGACTGGGATGAAATCGAAAACGGTAGGTCCCCACATCTAACAAAGGAACTGGCAAGTAAATTGGCCGGCGATACACTGAAAGAATACATAAAATTGCGTGGAACTGCGCCCAAAAGAGTGGTGGTTCATAAAACTTCCGAGTTTTGGGGTGCAGAGCATAAAGGGTATAACGAAATTGAAGGATTTCAAGAAGGCGTAGCAGGTGTATTTAGTTATTGTGACCTTGATCTGGTTGCTTTGTCTCAATCACCGGTAAAACTATTTAGAGAAGGAATGTATCCTCCATTACGTGGCACTTATTTTAATATTGCAGATGCGCATTTCCTATATACGATGGGTTACATTCCATTCCTGGAAACATATCCCAAACCATATGTCCCTATGCCCTGGGAAATAACACAGCATATCGGTGATACACCGAAGGAAGATCTTTTTAAAGAGATTCTTGCTCTTACTAAGATGAATGTAAATAATTGCTCTTTTGCAGACAGCTGGCCTATAACTTTATCATTCTCAAAAATGGTTGGAGAGATTATGAAACATATTCCAGCAGGTGGAAAAGTGCAGTCAAAGTATAGGTTTTATATGTGAGTTTTCTTTGCGAACAATTGCACGACGATATTTTCAAAAGATAATAAGCTAAATAATCTGATTTTGTGTATCACTTGCACAATTTATTGTCGCACAAGAGCAGTTACATTAAGTTATTTTGAGTGTGTAAAGAACGAAGAATCCCCCAAAGCCAATGCCTCAATTATGACACATCCTGACGTAATTCATCAATGAGTCCTTGGATTTCTCCAAGTGTCATCAGGTAATTTTCAGCATTTCGTCTGGCTTTGTTGACTTCCTTAGGTTTTAGGCTACCCTGAAGATCAAGATGGGTCTCATAGCTGAAATTGGATTGGTTGAGTTTGCTAAATACGCCTTGGCAATTGCCAAACGAGCCATGCCATTGTACCGAAGCAAATACTCAAAATATATATTTACACAGATGCAACGTCCTGTGCCTAATACGCTATGAAGATTGGACCTTTCGAGAAACCGATTTTACAATGGCTTCTCGAAAATGAAGCTGAGTGGTTCTTGAGTGGATAGTATCGTCAAATTTCACTTCGTCACAGAGTGCATTGTTTCGCAATTCCAACGTTGTATATAGATCCCATTCAAGCGGGCTTGTCCAATCAATTCAGCACGAGTAATTCTGTCTGGAGCACGCAGCGTATCATGTCTTCATACTGGCGGAATACCATTTTGACTTACCATTGCAACATCAGAGCACAAAAAGGAAAAATATCCATAAGTCTGTAATTTGAAAGTTGCACTTATGAAATAATACTTTATCAGTACTTATTTCATGAATTGCAGATTGTTTGATGTACTCATTCCAATAAAACTTTAAGGTAAATTAACTTGACATTAATGTGCGCGGAAGTGTAACATGTCCTTAAGGTCAGCAATAGACTGCCCAGGGGACTGGGGGGTATGAGAAAAAGGCTCAACCCAAATAAAAACAAAATAAAAAAGCCAGAGCAGACTTAGGTCGAATTTCAGGAGGCGTATTATGGTTCGTGTCAACGTGACAGCAAAAAAATTTTTGCGAGTTTTCCTCGCTATTTTTGTATTGTTTAATGTAGTGATCCCACTCTCTTTTGCGAGTGCTCAATCAGCTGGCGTCAATAATATTTTGGAAACCGCGAGTCAAGAAAACTACTTTTGGAAGTCGTTTTCAAAGAACCTATACCAAGCTTCTCCCTGTTTACCAACAGATGGTAACTTAGTGATTATCAGCGGGGAAACATGTAGCCTTTCTGCTGGAACATATAGCTATGATTCTGTGATAATTGAAGCTGGTGGGACATTAATTGCAAGTGGGGATCCTGTAACAGGTTCTGGAGTCATAATTACAACGTCAACGATGGATAATAATGGGACGATTAGTGCAGATGGGCAGGGGTACCCGGCAGCAAGTGGTCCTGGAGCAGGTGCGAATGGAGGCGGAGCCGGGCATGGAGGGGTAGGTGGGAATAGTTCAAACGGCGGGATTGGCGGAAATGGATATGGGGATATATATGCACCCATCGAA
>Ga0075156_10000341_pt1 | contig 23589 bp, 22 predicted proteins | sample JI81AbrownDNA_FD_70966 | JGI IMG/M metagenome (GOLD analysis project Ga0075156, IMG submission 70966) | Wastewater effluent complex algal communities from Wisconsin, to seasonally profile nutrient transformation and Carbon sequestration -... | ecosystem: Engineered > WWTP > Effluent > Algae...
AAAGCGGCGCGTTCTTACAAGTTCTCGGTGGGCTTGGGCGGGGCCGCTGGGAGGCCATGATGCCAGCCGATGCACATGGGTCGCTACCTTGGTGAACCCTGCGTTCTCTGGTGGCTGCGTCAACCAGGCTGGCGTCACCGCGGGCCGGCACGCCCCGCAGCCCTCGCCCTACACTCCCCCCATGGCCAACCGACTCACCCAGATCGCCACCCGCACGGGTGACGATGGCACCACCGGGCTCGGCGACGGGCAGCGGGTGCCGAAAGATCACCTGCGTGTCGCCGCGATGGGCGATGTGGACGAACTCAACTCGCAGCTTGGCGTGTTGCTGGCCGAGCCGCTGCCGGCCGATGTGCGCGAGCTGCTCGTGACCATCCAGCACGAGCTGTTCAACCTGGGCGGCGAGCTCTCCATCCCCGGTTTCGAGCTTCTCAAGGCAGATGCGGTGCTGCGGCTGGACGAGGCGCTGGCGCAGCACAACGCCCAGCTGCCGCGGCTGGCGGAGTTCATCTTGCCGGCCGGCACGCGCAGCGCGGCGCTGGCGCATGTGGCGCGCACCATCGCGCGCCGGGCCGAGCGGGCGGTGGTGGCGCTGTCGGCGGCAGAGGCGGTCAACGCCGCGCCGCGCCAGTACCTCAACCGCCTGTCGGATCTGATGTTCGTGCTGGCCCGCGTGCTCAACCGCGCCAACCTGGATGGGCTGGGTGGCGACGATGTCTACTGGCACAGCGAGCGGCTGAAGCGCGGCGAGCAAGCGCCCGAAGGCTGAGCCGATTCAGTCGGCGCCGGGCCGGGCGTTCAGATCCCGGTGCAACCAGGCCTTGGCCAGCGTCCAATCGCGCTTGACGGTGGCCGGGGAGATGCCCAGCGCGTCGGCGATCTCCTCGATCTCCAGGCCGCCGAAGAAGCGCAGCTCGACGATCTTGGCGGCGCGCTCGTCCACCGCCTCGAAGGCCAGCAGGCTCTCGTGCACGGCCAGCACGTCGCGGTCGGCGGGCAGGGCGATCTCGTCCAGGCCGGAGAGCGAGATGCTGGTCAACTCGGCGTTGCGCTTCTCGGCCCGGCGCGCCTGCTCGTGGTTGACGAGAATGCGCCGCATCATGGTCGAGGCCACGGCCAGGAAGTGACCGCGGTTGCGCCATTGGGTGCGGTTCTGCTCGGCGAGGCGGAACCAGGCCTCGTGCGTCAGCGCGGTGGCGCTGAGCGTGTGCCCTGGGTGCTCCTTGCGCATGTGGCCACGGGCCATGCGGCGCAGGTCGTCATACAAGGCCTCGAAAAGGCGCTGCCCGGCCGCAGGATCGGGGCCGTCGAACTGGCTGAGCCATTGGGTCAGGGAGGGGTCGTCGAGGTCGGGCGAGTGCATGTCGGCGTCGGGCTCGTGCCCAGATTGGCATTTTGGCCGGGCGGCTGCGCCGTTTCACGCCCGGTTTCTGCGTATTCTTTCGCATGAGTTCGAACCAAGCACCTCTTTGGGCCGATGTGAAGCGCCTGTTCGACCAGGCCTGCGAGCTGCCCGCCGGCCAGCGCGAGGCCTTCGTTGGCGCCAGCGGCGCCGATCCCGCCGTGCAGGCCGAGGTGCTCAGCCTGCTGTCCCATGCCGCGGCCGACGAAGCGGATGAAGCGGGTTTCCTCGGCACGCCGGCCCTGCTGACCGTGCCCCCTGCCGAGCCGCAGGCCGAGCCCCTGCTGAAGCCCGGCCTGCGCCTGGGCGCCTGGGAGGTGACCGGCCCGCTGGGCACAGGCGGCATGGCCGAGGTGGTGCGGGCCCGCCGTGCGGATGGTGCCTGGGAGGGTGAGGCCGCCATCAAGGTGCTCAAGCGCGGCATTGATTCGGCCCAGGTGCTGGCCCGCTTCGCGCAGGAGCAGCGTGCGCTGGCGCGGCTGAACCACCCGCACATCGCCCGCCTGCTGGATGCGGGCCGTGGCCCGGGTGGCCTGCCCTATTTCGTGATGGAGCTGGTCGACGGCGTGCCGATCGACCAGGGCTGCGCCGGCCTCGGTGTGGATCAGCGCCTGGCGTTGTTCCTGCAACTTGCGGATGCGGTGTCCTTTGCCCACCGGCACCTGCTGGTGCACCGTGATCTCAAGCCCAGCAATGTGCTGGTGACACGCGATGGCCAGGTAAAGCTGCTGGATTTCGGCATCGCCAAGGCGCTGGATCCGTTCGAGAGCGCCGGCCCGGAGCAGACTGCCGCCGGCCAGCGCCCGTTCACGCCGCACTACGCCAGCCCCGAGCAGGTGCGCGGCGAGCCGGTGGGCACGGCGACAGACATCTACAGCCTGGGCGTGCTGCTGTACGTGATGCTCACCGGCCAACGGCCGTATGGGCTGAGCGCCACCACCGCGCAGGCGGCAGCGCGCAGCGTGCTGGAGGCCACGCCCACCCGGCCGAGCAACGCGCTGTCGGCGGCCAGCCGGGTCGAGCCCGGATGGGAGGCCACCCGCCGCCGCCTGCGGGGCGATCTGGACAACATCCTGCTGAAGTCGCTGGAGAAGCCGGTCGAGCGCCGCTACCCGTCGGTGGATGCCATGGCGCAGGATGTGCGCTGGCACCTGGCCGGCTGGCCGGTCAGCGCCCGCGCGCCGAGCTGGCGCTACCGGCTCGGCAAGTTCGTGGGCCGCAACCGCCTGGGTGTCGGGGCGGCCGCCGCGCTGCTGCTGGCGCTGGCCGGCGGCCTGGCCAGCACCACCTGGCAGATGCGGCAGACCGAGCTGGCCCGCCAGGCGGCCGACCAGCGCTTTGCGGAGGTGCGCCGCCTGGCCAACCGGCTGGTGTTCCAGTACCACGACCAGATCGCCAACCTGCCTGGCGCCACCAAGGTGCGCAGCGAGCTGCTGGACGATGCCGTCAGCTACCTCGACGACATGCACCGCCATGTGAACGCCGAAGCCGGGGTCGACAAGACGCTCGCGCGGGAGCTGGCCGAGACCTACTTCCGCATCGCCATCCTGCAAGGCGAGGCCTTTTCGCCCAGCCTGGAGCGGCTGGACGCCGCGCAGCGCAACCTCGACAAGGCCCAGGGCCTGCTGGCACTCTATGTGGACGACCCGGCGCTGGACGTGGCCGGCCTGACGCAGGCCACCGACATCTGGCTCGCGCAGTCCTCGCAATCCAACCGCCTCGGCCGGTTGCAACCGGCGCGCGTAGCGCTGGAAAAGGCCCGTGCGGTGGCCGAGCGCGGCCTGAAGCAGGCGCCGGCGGATCAGGAAGCCCTGTCGCGCCTGGCCACGCTGGAGGGCCAGTTGGGCATGCTCATCGGCGGCAGCGCCACCGGCGCCTGCCTGGGCCGGCCGGCCGAGGCCGAGCCCCACTTCGCGGCGGCGCTGCGCCACATGGCCACCTTGCAGGGGCGCGAGCCGGACAAGGCCGAGTGGGTGCATCAGCTGGCCTGGGCGCACTTCATTGCCGCCAACGCGGCGGTTCTGCGCGGTGAGAGCGCGGCGGCCGTCCCGCTGGCCGAGCGTGCCGTGGCGCTGCGTGACCAGGCCGCGCGCATGGCGCCCGACAACGCCCACTTCCGCCACCAGACGGCCGTGGCCCGGCTGTCGTTGGCGGTGGCACTGGCCACCAGCGGGCAGTTCGCGCGCGTGCCGGCCTTGCTGGACGAGGTGCAGGTGATCGGCCAGGCCAGTGTCGCGGCAGACCCGGACAACAAGGCCGCTCAGCGCGACCTGAGGGCTTTTGGCATCACCCGGGGCCGCACCTTGGTGCTGGCCGGCCAGCATGAACGGGCGCGCCAGGTGCTGGCCAGCACGCTTCAGGGCCTGCCGCAGGCCACCCTGAGCGAGGATTTCTATGTGGCGAGGGCCCGCGCGGAGACCCTGGTCTGGGCAGCGCGGGCCTGGCAGCCAGCGGACGCCGCCCGGGCCCTGGCACTCGCCGAGGAGGCGCATGCGCTGATGCAACCGGTCAACTCAGCCAATGCGTCCCACTGGTGGATCGTGGCGCAGGCGCAGGGCGAGCGCGCCCAGGCGTTGGCCGCTCTGGGCCGCGCCGAGGAGGCGGCCGGTGCCGCCCGCGACGCGCTGGCGGCCTGGAAGCAGGGGTCGCCCGAGGGCCGCGAACCCGGCCTGTATGCCACCTGGGTGGCGCGCGACCGGCGCCTCGCCAGCAAGACCTGAAGGCGCCGCGCCAAGCCGTGAGCCGTGGCGCGCGCATTTCGTGCGTAACCAGGTAAGGACCGCTTCGGTCCCCCTCCAACCCACGAGCCCAGGAGCCCGACCATGACCACCCAGCGCCTTGCCTTGACCCTGCTGAGCCTTGCCGCCACCACCCTGATCACCGCCTGCGGCGGCGGCGACGACCCCGCCGCAGATCCCCCGACGGACGGCGGTGGCGGCAGCGCCTTCACGGCCACCTGTGACACCACCAAGTACGTGGCGGGTAGCGTCGAGTTGCCGTCGGCCGCTCAGCTCGACGCCTATGACGGCACCTTCAATGGTGACGAGGGCAGCTACAACATGAGCGGTGTATTCACCAAGTCCGGAACGGCGGCCCTGGTCATCGCGAAGGATGGCCAGATCACCTACAAGGGCACGGCCTACAAGCCGCTGTCGGTCTGCATCGACAAGGTCGCGGGCCCGTTCGGCAAGGTCATGTACTTCATCGCCAACGACAAGGGCCATTTCGATGTGGCCGACAAGGTCGACGCGACCCTGGGCCAGGCCTGGGGCGTGTCGCCGGTGGATGGCACCACGATCTTCACCAATGGCCTGAAGTGAGCCCCATCAGCGGCGCGCCAATACAGCGTCGCTGAGCAGCTTCAGCACCTCGGCAGAGTCGTCCCAGCCGATGCACGCGTCGGTGATGCTCTGCCCGTAGGCCAGCTCCGCGGGGGCGTCCTTGCCCGGGGTGAACTTCTGCGCCCCGGCGTTCAGGTGGCTCTCCACCATCACGCCGAAGATGCTGCGGCTGCCGGCTGCGATCTGCCCGGCGATGTCGCGTGCGACTTCGATCTGCCGCTGGTGCTGCTTGTTGGCGTTGGCATGGCTGCAGTCCACCATCAGCGTGGGCTGCAGCTTGGCCTCCGTCAGCGCCTGGCAGGCGGCATGGACGCTGGCGGCGTCGTAGTTCGGCAGGCGGCCGCCGCGCAGGATCACGTGGCAATCCTTGTTGCCCTTGGTCGAGACAATGGCCACCTGCCCGTTCTTGTGGACGGACAGGAAGTGGTGCGCCCCGGCCGCGGCCTGGATCGCGTCGCAGGCGATCTTCAGGTTGCCGTCGGTGCCGTTCTTGAAGCCGATCGGTGCTGACAGGCCGGACGACAGCTCGCGGTGCACCTGGCTCTCGGTGGTGCGCGCGCCGATGGCGCCCCAGCTGATCAGATCCCCGATGTACTGCGGGCTGATCGTGTCGAGGAACTCGCTGCCCGCCGGCACGCCCAGGCGGTTGATCTCCACCAGCAACTGCCGGGCGATGCGCAGGCCCTCGTCGATGCGGTAGCTCTCGTCGAGGTAGGGGTCGTTGATCAGGCCCTTCCAGCCGACAGTGGTGCGCGGCTTCTCGAAGTAGACCCGCATCACGATCTCCAGCGTGTCGGCGTACTTCTCGCGCTCGGCCTTCAGGCGGCGCGCGTAGTCCAGCGCGGCGGCCGGGTCATGGATCGAGCAGGGGCCGATGATGACCAGCAGGCGGTCGTCCTTGCCGCTCATGATCTCGCGCACGCTGCGGCGCGTCTGCTTGATCAGCTTTTCGGTCGGCGTGCCGGCGATCGGGAAGAACCGGATCAGGTGCTCGGGCGGCGGCAGCGGCGTGACCTCGCGGATGCGCAGGTCGTCTGTCTCGCTGGTGCGCTCGCTCAGCACCAGCCCGGTTCGGGCCGGGGCATCGGCGCTCGTGGTGGCTTTGGCGTTCATCGTCTGTTCTCCTGAGGCGGTGGGGGCCAAGTGGCACCGGCGAAAAAAAACCGCCGGGGCTTCCGGCGGTCTGTCGAGGGGGTTCGCTGTGCTTTCAGGTGCGTGCGATGGCCTCTCCAGCCGCCGATCGGGGCGAGAACCAAAAGTACGCAAAGAAAAATCGCGGGGTACGCATCACGGCGGGAATCTACCACAGCCCGCGACGGGCTCGGTGCAGCCGCTCGCGCCCACTGTTCCTGTCGGCAGACGGCCGGCCAACTTGAGCCGGTGATGAGGGCCGGGCCCTGACAAATCTCGTTCAAGTGCCTCTGCGGGCACGCCGAAACAACTCGCATGCGTGGCCTCCATTGGGCCGCGTGACAGCGAACGGGGTCGGCCATGCAGGCAATCGTGTACAACGGGCAAGGTTCTTCAGCCATCCACCGGGGGGCCACCTTGGCGTCACTCTTGGCAGCAGCCCTGCTCGCCGCCGCCTGCGGGGGCGGTGGAGGTGGAGCCGATTCGAACCCGCCCACAGGTGGCGGCGAACAGCCGCAGGACACCGGCGGCAGCACCGGCCCGACGCCACACTCCGGCCCGGACGCGCTGTACTTCCGCCCGACCGCCTCACTCGCCGCCGAGGGCGCCATCGACAAGGTGTCCGGCGGCAACGGCCTGTTTGCCGCCTGGAACCCGAGGGATCCCAAGACCGCGCTCAAGCCCGGCATGAAGGTGATGTTCTTCGGCGCTGCCACGGGTTGTGCCACCGGCACCCAGGGGCCGCTGACCCGCCTGACCGACCAGAGTCTGGAAACGCTCGCGAGCCTGACCCTGCTGCCTGCCAGCGCCACACCGGCTGCATTGCGGTGGACACCCGCCGGCGACGCCGAGGGCTGTGATGCCCATGCCCGGACCCAGGCGGGCGCGTCGGCGGTCTACCTGAATGCCGACGACAGCGCCGGGGCGGTCGGCATGCTCACGACATCGGGCCGGCAGGACGACGGTTCGGCCCCGTTCTTCGGCCCCTATGGAACAAGCGGCCAGAACGGCTCGGGCGCCAACGCCCACATCACGGGCACATTCGTCAACTTCCGCCAGGCTTGGTCGTCCGCCGACCCGCTGCACCCCTGGGTTGGCGATGCGCTCGCACGCGTCCGGAGCGTGCAGAGCATGGGCGCGGTTCAACTGGACACAGTGGGCGGCGTGGCCGTCCAGGCCAAGCAGCAGATGATGGCCACCTTCCTGAACCGGGACTGCATGAACGAACTGACGGGCAAGCCCTGCCAGATCCAGTATCTGTTCAACACCGCGATAGCCCGCTCGGGCGTCACCGACTGGTCCGCGGTCAGCTGGTTCCAGAATGGCGGGGTCTGGTTCGACGCCGCGCAAGGCGGAATCCCCATCGTCGACGGCCCCATCTTTGCCTCCGGCAAGACCACCGCGGACGCCAAGTCCAAACTGCCGCTGTTCGTCTCGCAAGGTTCGGCGACGCAGCACCAGGCATTTTCCGGCCGCACGTTCGACGTGACGATCAGCTTCGAGCAACTGCGCAACGTGCTGCGCATCACCGCGGCACGCATGGCGCAGACCGAGCTGGGCTCGGTCACCGATGAGCAGATTGCAGCGGCCTGGGGAAGCCGGTGGAACGACCGCAACGCCTGGGTGCTGTTGTCGGGCCACGTTGGCCAGGAGGTCTACAACCCCAACGGCGAACGCAAGGTCCAGATCGGCGGCGGATTCCGCAGCCTCTACGTCGGGCCGCAGTGAGCCGGTGCAGTGCGCGCCGGCCACGCTAGGATGTGCGCATGGCCATCCTGACTGAACAGCCGCTGCTGGAACCACTGCTCCGCCTGATGGGGCTGCCGCCCTCGCTGGTGCGCTATGCCCCGGAGTCCCTGAAGAAGCCGCTCCGCACGGTGATGCTGCGTGACACGCCGATGGCCAAGGGAGTGAACGCCAGCTTCGACGACACGTGCCACGTGACGTTTGTCGACGGCGAGATGGAGCGGCTGACCAACGTCAAGATCGCCCTGCCCGGGGGCAAGCAGCAGTACAGCCAGATTCACCTGGCGATCCTGAGCACGGCCGGGCAGATCATCGTGCTGCTCGGTGGCGACAAGCAGAGCCTGTTCGTGGGCGCGGGTTGCGGCGTCCGGGCCAACTTTCATCTGGCCAGCCAGCCGGTGGTGTTCATTGGCGACGGCACGACGATCGCCCCGTCGAAGTTCTTCGTCTCGAACGCCGAGCTGACCATTGGCTCCGACTGCCAGATCCAGGAAGACGTGCTCGTCGAATGCAACCACCAGCACCAGCTGCACGACCTGGCCGAAGGTGAGCCGATGCACCCGCTGCGCTCCGTTGTGAACATCGGCAGGCATGTCTGGATCGGCCGCCGGGCGATGTTGTTGCCGGGCGTGAAGGTAGGCGAAGGCGCGGTGATCCAGGCGGGCTCGGTGGTGTCCGACCGCGTGGCGGCAAACACCCTGGTCGGCGGCGCGCCGGCCACCTGCCTGCGTGAGCAGGTGGCCTGGACCCGCCAGTACGGCAAGTCACCCGAGCCAGCCGCTGCTTCCAAGGCCTGAGGCCGCGGGGCGCGGCACCCCCTAACTTGAGGGGCCGGCTTCCGCGAGGAGCCCAGTCTGGCCTAACATTCGCGGTCCCGCGCCTCGCTGCGTGGGGGATGCCGTATGACCTCCATGCACGACCAGCCCCAGCCACTGGGGGACCTGCTACGCACGATGCCCTTGCCGGTGTCGCTGAAGCGCCACGCCCCACTTTCCCTGGGCCGGCGGATGTACAGCGTGCGCCTGGGTGACACCGCGCTGGCCGCCGGGCTGGGCGCCACCTTCGACGACACCTGCCTGTTGACCGTGGCAGAAGACATGGACCCGGATCAGGTCCCGTTGAAGCTGTCGGTGCAGGGCCCGAAGAAGCGCTTCACCGGATTGCACCTCACCGCGTTGAGCACCAAGGGCCAGTGCAACCTGCTGCTGGGGGATGACCACCTCAAGGTGTTCATCGGCACCGAATGCAACATCCGCGCGGGCTTTCACCTGTTCCGCCAGTCCTCGGTCTTCATCGGTGACCGGACGACCATCGGGCAGTCGCGCCTGCAGGTCAGCAATGCCGATCTGGTGATCGGCGAGGATTGCCAGATCATCGAAGACTGCGTCCTGCAGTGCAATGACCCGCATCCCTTCATCGACCTCAGCAACGGCGAGCTCATCAACGGCGAGCGCCGCCGCATGTACCTGGGCCGCCACGTGCTGGTGCACCGGCGCTGCCTGTTGATGCCAGGCGTGCGCATCGGCGATGGCGCGATCATCCAGGCCGGCGCGCTGGTGACGCATGACGTGCAGCCCAACACCCTGGTGGGCGGCTCGCCGGCAGTGACCCTGCGTGAGCAGGTGGGCTGGGAGCGTGATTTCGCCAAGACCGCCAACCGGCCCCGCGCCAAGCCCGCCGACCTCAGCTAGGTCGAGGCGCCCGCGGCGGGCTGGTCCACGTAGTGCTGCTTGAACAGCGACATGATGTGGGCCACCAGATCGGGGCTCACGTGGCGGTAGTCCCACGCCCAGGAGGCCTTCGGGTCCGCGTAGCTGACCAGCTCGTAGCTGGGAAAGTAGTCCACGTTGTCGTGCATCGCGGCGAACTCCTGCGCCACCGCCCGCAGCATCGACTTGGAGTAGGTGTTGGTGGCAACCACATCCTGCGCCAGGAAGCTGCGCTCCAGCGGCACGGGTGACACCGTGATGACGATCTTGAAGTCGCCGCCGTGCACGCTCTCCAGGGTGCGGTGCAGGTCCTCCAGGGCGGTGCGGTGCTGCTCGAACCGAGTCAGGTGGACCGACAACTGCTCGCCGAAAGCCGCCAGCACACGCGGGCCTGGCGTGTTGTTCAGGTAACGGCCAGCGGCCTCGTCGAACCAGCACTCGGCCATGCCCAAGGTCAGCACGTAGAGCTTGCAGCGGCGAGCCAGCGGCCCCAGGTGGCCCCGGACCTGGGCGCGGCGGGCCAGCGTGGTGGCCAGGTCGGCCTGCTTGAGCGACTGCGTGTAGTGCAGGTCGGCCGCGCTGCCGCGGTCCAGCGCATAGGTGAGCAGGCCAGCCTCGATCTCGGGCGCCATGCCCAGCAGGTGCCGGAACTCGTCCAGCATCGACATGCTGTTGTACCGGTTCAGGTACGCACGCGGGCGGGCTCCGGGGTTGGCGGGAGCGCCATCGGCCAACGGCGGGCGCGAGAACAGCGCATCGCAATGCGTCGGCACGTCGAACTGCAGTTCGACCAGGGCGTCCTCGACTTCGCGTGCGAAACAGGATCCCACGGCGAACACCGATTCGGCACGGCTGACCTGGAACTTGGGAACGATGCGCAGATCAGGCGCCGCCGACCAGATGCGGTGGCAGGCCAGGTCTCGGTCGGCCTCGTTGGCGGCGTAGGCGCGGGCCGCCCACACACTGTGCGGGTTGGTCTTGTGGGCTTCGCGCGCCGAGGCGGCTGTCACGCTGGCCAGTGGCGGTGTGGGCCCGGTGCGCGGCGGCAGCGCTTCGGCGGCGCTGTCGCCGCGCCAGCGCTGGAGCAGTGACTTCACCACCTCAGGCGGTGCCGCCGACGGTGATGCCGTCGATGCGCAGCGTCGGCTGGCCGACGCCCACCGGCACGCTCTGGCCGTCCTTGCCGCAGGTGCCCACGCCGGTGTCGAGTTGCAGGTCGTTGCCGATCATGCTGACGCGGGTCATGGCCTGCGGGCCGTTGCCGATCAGCGTGGCGCCCTTGACCGGATAGAGCACCTTGCCGTTCTCGACCCAGAAAGCCTCCGAGGCCGAGAAGACGAACTTGCCGCTGGTGATGTCGACCTGGCCGCCGCCGAAATTGGTGGCGTACAGGCCGCGCTTGATGCTGGCGACGATCTCTTCCTTGGTCTTGTCACCGTTCAGCATGTAGGTGTTGGTCATGCGCGGCATCGGCACATGGGCGTAGCTCTCGCGGCGGCCGTTGCCGGTGGGCTTCACGCCCATCAGGCGCGCGTTCATGCTGTCCTGCATGTAGCCGCGCAGGATGCCGTCCTCGATCAGCACGTTGCGCTGGGTCGGGTTGCCCTCGTCGTCGATGTTGAGCGAGCCGCGCCGGTCGGCGATGGTGCCGTCGTCCAGCACGGTCACGCCCTTGGCGGCCACCCGCTGGCCGATGCGGCCACTGAAGGTGGACGAGCCCTTGCGGTTGAAGTCGCCCTCGAGCCCGTGGCCCACCGCCTCGTGCAGCATCACACCGGGCCAGCCCGAGCCGAGCACCACGGTCATCTCGCCGGCCGGCGCGGGGCGAGATTCGAGGTTGGTCAGCGCCGCGTTGACGGCCTGGTCCACGTACTCGGTCAGCTGTGCGTCCTGGAAGTAGCCCAGGCCGAAACGCCCGCCGCCGCCGCCGGAGCCCACCTCGCGGCGGCCGTTCTGCTCGGCGATCACGGTGACCGACAGGCGCACCAAAGGCCGCACGTCGGCGGCCCGGGTGCCGTCGGCGCGCGCCACCATCACCACATCGTATTCGGCAGCCACGCCGGCCATCACCTGCACCACGCGCGGGTCGCGGGCACGCGCCATCTTCTCGATGCGCTCCAGCAGCGCCACCTTCTGGGTGCTGTCCAGTGTGGCGATGGGGTCCATCGGGGCGTACAGGGTGCGGCTCTTTGCCACATTGGTGGCCCGGCCGACCTTGATGCGCCGGCTCTGCCCGGCAGCGGCGATGGCGCGCACGGTGCGTGCGGCGTCCTGCAGGGCGGCCTCGGAGATGTCGTCCGAGTAGGCGAAGGCGGTCTTCTCGCCGGCCACCGCGCGCACCCCCACGCCCTGGTCGATTGAGAAGCTGCCGCTCTTGACGATGCCCTCCTCGAGGCTCCAGCCCTCGTGCCGGGTGTACTGAAAGTACAGGTCGGCGTCGTCGACGCGGTGCTCGGCAATGGTGCCCAGTGCGCGGGACAGGGCGGCCTCGTCGAGTTGGTAGGGTTCCAGCAGCAGGCTGTGGGCCACTGCCAGGCGTTCGAGCGTGGGTTCGCGTGCGATCATCGGCCGATTGTAGGCAGGCGGGCCTTTACATGGCTTTGCAAATCCCTGTCGGCTGGCGGCCTTGCCGCTGCGTTGTCTGCAAGTGCCGCGGAAACAGCGGACACCTCACTCCAGAAGGACTTCGAGCCATGAACATCCGTCAACTCTTCACCGCGGCCGCGCTGGCTGCCGCCGTCTCCACCGCCTTCGCTCAGGGCGCCACGCCGCCCGCAGGCACGCCCACCCCGGACGCACCGGCGCGTGGCACCAACACGCCGCTGATCGACAAGCACGAGGCCAACCAGACCGACCGCATCAAGCAAGGCCGCGAATCCGGCGAGCTGACCAAGCGCGAGGCGCGCCGCCTGAAGGCCGAGCAGAAGCTGATCGACCGCACCCAGAACCGTGCAGAAGCCGATGGCAGCGTTTCTGCCAAGGAGCGCGCCCGGATTCGCCACATGCAGGACCGGGCCGGCAAGGACATCCATCGCCAGAAGCATGACGGCGCCAGTGCGCCTTCCACCGGCAAGTGATGCCGCTCAGGGCGCCTCGTCGCGCCCTGCTTCCCTCAGCCGCAACGCCTCGGCGTACAGGGCGTTGCGCGGCGCACCGCTGATCTCGGCGGCCAGCGCCACGGCCTGCTTCAGCGGGAGCGCCGGCAGAAGGACGCCCAGCACGCGTTGTGCGGCCGCGTCCAGGCCGGAGTCGTCCGCGGCCTCGGCCGGCGCTGGCGGTGCAGCATGCAGCACGATGACAAACTCCCCCTTGTTGCGCATCGGGTCGGCCGCCAGCCAACCCGGCAACGCATGGGCACGCAGGGTCTCGACCTGCTCGAACTGCTTGGTCAGTTCACGGCAGACGGTGACCTGGCGTTCGGGCGCGCATTCGGCCAGCGCATCGAACAGTGCCGGCACCCGGTGCGGCGCTTCGAACAGCACGCAGGCGGTGGGCTGGGCCAGGGCCTGCTCCAGCGCTGTGGTTCGCGCCGCGCCCTTGGCCGGCAGGAAGCCCGCAAAGTGAAAGCCAGCCGGCCCGGCCTCATGGCCCGCCACGCTCAGCGCCGTGACCACACTGCTCGCCCCCGGGATGGGCAGCACGCGGTGGCCCGCCTCGCGCGCCAGTGCTACCAGCACCGCGCCAGGATCCGAGATCGCCGGCGTGCCGGCGTCGCTGACATAGGCCACGCGCTCGCCAGAAGCCAGCCGCTCCAGCACCCGCACGGCGGCGCTGCGCTCGTTGTGCTCATGCAGGGCGATCAGGGGCTTGTCCAGGCCCAGGTGGCGCAACAGGCCCGCACCGACGCGGGTATCCTCGCAGGCCACGGCGTCGGCCAGGGCCAGCACATGCACCGCGCGCAGGCTGAAGTCGGCCAGGTTGCCGATGGGCGTGGCCACCACATACAGCGTGGCGGCCGGGTAGCTCTGCCCACCCGCCAACAGGGCCGCAGTGTGCAGCAGGGTCGATGCGGGAGAGGTGGGGGAGCTCATGTTCAGGTCCAGCCGATCACAGACAGGCGTCGACGGCGAGACGCTGGCGCTGGCCTACCTGCAGAAGCAGGGGCTGCGCCTGGTGGAGCGCAATTATCGGGTCGCCCGCGGGCCGTCCCGGCGCGGCGGCGAGATCGACCTGATCCTGCGCGACCGCGACGGCACCCTGGTCTTCGTCGAGGTGCGTGCGCGCGCCTCGGCCGACCAGGGCGGTGCGGCTGCCAGCGTCACCGCCCGCAAGCGCGCCAGCCTGATCCTTGCCGCGCAGCATTACCTGCTGCGGCTGCCCTCGCCACCGCCCTGCCGCTTCGACGTGCTGGCGATCGACGGCAGCCAGGTCGAGTGGCTGCCGGGGGCCTTCGACGTCGGATGAGATGGGGCACCCGGTGCCGGGGTACCGGCCCCACCCGCCGAGCGGGTACTCAGCCGGCTTGGGAGCGGCCCGGCGCTCGGCTGAGATGGGGCACCCGGTGCCGGGGTACCGGCCCCACCCGCCGGGCGGGTACTCAGCCGGCTTGGGAACGGCCCGGCGCTCGGCTGAGGCCCGCGGCTTGGCGCCAGGTGCCCCACGTATGATCGGCGCCCATGGTTGAAGCCCGCATCCAGCAGCAGTTTTTCGAGAGCGCCGACCTGGCCTATCAGGTCGCCGACAGCCTGGCCAGGCCCATCGCCGACGCCGCCCAGGCTGCCGTGGGCTGCCTGACGGCGGGTGGCAAGTTGCTGGCCTGCGGCCAGGGCGGCAGCCAGTGGCTGGCCCAGTGGCTGTGCTCGGCATTGATGCTCAGGTTCGAGCGCGAGCGCCCCCCTTTGGCTGCACTGGCCCTGGGCCCCTCGCTCGCCCAGCCGGTGTTCCCGCTGGGCGGTGCGGAGGTCGATGCCAGTCTGGCCCTGGCGCTGCAGGTCCGAGCGCTGGGGCAGCCGGGCGACCTGCTGGTGGCCTGCTGCGCGCTGGCTGATGACGCCGCGGTGCGTGCGGCGATCCACGAGGCTCATGCCAAGGAAATGAGCGTGGTGCTGCTGGGCGGTGGCGCCGGTGCGCAGGAGCCCGGCGCGCTGGCCTCGCTGCTCGGCGAGACCGACGTCTGCATCGCCGTGCCGCACGAGCGCCTGGCGCGCGTCCACGAGCTTCATCTGCTGGCCTTGCACGCACTGTGCGACGCCATCGACATCCAACTGCTGGGCGACTCGGACGATCCGGTCTGAACGCCCGCACACACAGGAACTCTCACACCATGCTGAACCGACGCACCACCCTTGTCACCGCTGGCCTGGCCGCCACCCTGGCCTTGTCGGCCTGCGCTCCCTTGCTGGTCGGCGGCGCAGCCCTGTCGGGCGCCTTGATGTACAGCGACCGCCGCACGTCGGGCGCGCAGGTCGAGGACCAGGCCATCGAGTTCAAGGCCGGCCCGAAGATCCGCAGCGTGCTTGGCGAGCGCGGTCACATCAATGTCACCAGCTACAACCGGATGGTGCTGATCACCGGCGAGGTGCCGGCCGATGCCGACCGTGCCACCGTCGAACAGGCCGTGGCTTCCATCGAAAACGTGCGGTCCACAGTCAACGAGACGGCGGTGATGGGCGCCGCGTCACTCACCGCCCGCTCGAACGACTCCATCATCTCCGGCAAGGTCAAGGCGGCGCTGGTCGACGACGGCGAGATCCAGGCCACCGCCATCAAGGTGGTGACCGAGCGTGCCGTGGTCTACCTGATGGGCCGCGTCACCGAGCGCGAAGCCGCCAAGGCGTCCCAGGTGGCCAGTGCTGTCAGCGGCGTGAGCAAGGTGGTGCGTGTGTTCGAGACGATCACCGAGGCCGAGTTGCAGGCCTGGCAAGCGAAACACTGACATGGCGCACCCGGTGCCGGAGTACCGGCCCCACCCGCCGAGCGGGTGCTCAGCCGGCTTGGGGCGGCCCGGCGCTCGGCTGAGCCCCGAGCCTGGCAGCGTTATGTCAGGCGCTTGATCAGGCTGGAGGTGTCCCAGCGCCCGCCGCCCTGCGCCTGCAGGTCGGCATAGAACTGGTCCACCAGCGCCGTGACCGGCAGGCGCGCGCCTTGTCGGCGGCCCTCGTCGAGCACCAGGCCGAGATCCTTGCGCATCCAGTCCACCGCGAAGCCGAAGTCGAACTTGTTCTCGACCATGGTCTTGCCGCGGTTGTCCATCTGCCAGCTCTGGGCGGCGCCCTTGCCGATCACCTGCAGCACCTGGTTCATGTCCAGGCCGGCTTTCTGGCCGAAGGCGATGGCCTCGGACAGGCCCTGCACCAGGCCGGCGATGCAGATCTGGTTGACCATCTTGGCGAGCTGGCCGGCCCCGGAATCGCCCAGCAGCGTGACGGCCTTCGCAAAGGCCATCGCCACCGGCTGCATCACGGCGAAGGGCGCGGCGTTGCCCCCGCACATCACGGTCAGCACCCCGTTGACCGCACCGGCCTGGCCGCCCGAGACCGGAGCGTCGACGAAATGCAGGCCCTGCGCGGCCGCTGCCGCATGCAGCTCGCGCGCCACGGCGGCCGAGGCGGTGGTGTGATCCACGAACACCGCACCTGGCGCCATGCCGGCGAAGGCGCCCTGATCGCCGAGCGTGACCGAGCGCAGGTCGTCGTCGTTGCCGACGCAGGCGAAGACGAGCTCCGCCCCCTCGGCCGCTGCGCGCGGCGTGCCGGCACTGGCGCCACCATGCTCGGCCACCCAGGCCTGCGCCTTGGCGTTGGTGCGGTTGTACACCGTCACCGCGTGGCCTGCGCCCGCCAGGTGGGCCGCCATCGGCCCGCCCATCACACCCAGCCCAAGGAAAGCCACACGGCGCGGTGCAATCGGTTCATACGTCTTCATTCAGTGGCTCCTCATTGGCGCTCCGCTGGAGCCGCCAAATTCAAGTGGCGTGCGCGGATCCGGCTCCGCCGGTCCGCTGCGCGAGCCCCCTCGGGGGGCAGCCCCCGGGAGGGGGCGTGGGGGTCAAACAATCGTCAAATGTTCGGTGCCGGCGGACAGGTCGGTGACGCGGGCACGTTGGCTGTTCAGCTTGATCTGCAGGCGCAGGTCGTTCACCGAGTCGGCGTTGCGCAGCGCGTCTTCGTAGGTGATGACCTGGCCTTCGTAAAGGTCGAAGATGGCCTGGTCGAAAGTCTGCATGCCCAGCTCGCGCGAGCGCTTCATCAGCTCCTTCAGCTCGCCCACCTGGCCCTTGAAGATCAGGTCGGCCATCAGCGGGGTGTTGAGCATGATCTCGACCGCCGCGGTGCGCCCCTTGCCCTCTTGGCGCGGGATCAGGCGCTGGGAGATCAGCGCCTTGAGGTTCAGCGAGACATCCATCAGCAGCTGGTCGCGCCGTTCCTCGGGGAAGAAGTTGATGATGCGGTCCAGCGCCTGGTTGGCGCTGTTGGCGTGCAGCGTGGCCATGCACAGGTGGCCGGTCTCGGCGAAGGCCACGGCCAGCTCCATGGTCTTTCGGTCACGCACCTCGCCCATCAGGATCACATCGGGTGCCTGGCGAAGCGAGTTCTTCAGGGCGATGTCCCAGTCCTCGGTGTCGATGCCGACCTCGCGCTGGGTGATGACGCAGTTCTTGTGCGCATGCACGAACTCGACCGGGTCTTCCACCGTGATGATGTGGTCGTGGGCGTTTTCGTTGCGCCAGTCGACCATGGCGGCCAGCGAGGTGCTCTTGCCCGAGCCGGTGGCGCCCACCATGATGACCAGCCCGCGCTTGGTCATCGCGATGTCCTTCAGGATGCTCGGCAAGGCGAGTTCGTCCACCGTCGGGATATGCGCCGGGATCGTACGCAGCACCATGCCCACGTGGCCCTGCTGCATGAAGGCACTCACCCGGAAGCGGCCAATGCCCACGGGCGAGATCGCGAAGTTGCACTCCTTGGTGCGCTCGAACTCGGCGGCCTGCTTGTCGTTCATGATGGCCCGCGCCAGCGTGACGGTGTGGGCCCCGGTCAGCGGCTGAGGCGACACCTTGGCCACCTTGCCGTCGACCTTGATCGCCGGCGGGAAGTCGGCGGTCAGGAACAGGTCCGAGCCGTTGCGCGTGACAAGCAGGCGAAGCAGGTCGCTGACGAATTTGGAGGCCTGGTCGCGTTCCATGGAGGATCTCCGGGGCGGTTGAATCAGGTGTGGCCGGGCAGGCGGGTGAGCAGCACGGACAGCCGGGCACTGACCTGCCTCAGCCGCATGGAGAGTCGCTTGGCGACCCAGGCCAGCATGGCGGCGGCCAGCCGGGGCTCCTCGGCCAACAGGCGCTCGAGCTGCGGCGCGGCGAGCACCGCCAGGGTCACGGGCGAAAGGGCGGTGCACGAGCAGAAACGTGTGCCGCCGTCCAGCACCGACAGCTCGCCCAGCAGGTCACCAGTGCGCGCTTCGCCCAGGCGCACCTTGGCGCCGGAGGGCTGCGAACGCTCCTCGGCGATCGCGCCCTTGAGCACGATCAGCAGGTAGTCGCCCTGCTCGTCCTGGCCGATGATGCGCCTGCCGGCGTCCAGCTCGACATACTCGAGGTAGTGGGCCAGCACGCCGAGATTCCGGGCGCCGAGGGCCGCCATCGCGCGGTCTTGACCGAGCACGCGCAGCAACTCGGCCTGACCGAGGGCCGTGTCATAGGGCCGTGCGCGCAGGTCCGGCGCCCGATGGCTCCAGGGCACGTAGAGGCGGGTGTCCTCGTGGCGGTCGACGAACTGGGTGGCGTAGTAGCCGGAGTCGTCCGGCTTGGCGCGCGCGGGCGGCACCGGCGGGCGTGGCCGGCCGATCAGCCTTTGGAGGAATGCGGTCACCGCCATGGTGGAAATGAGCCCGCAGGTCAGCCGGGGAAGTTGTCCGGGAACTTGGCCTTCACCCGCGCTTCGGCCGTGCTGATCAGATTGCGCCTGACCAGGTCGGCCAGGCATTGGTCGAGCGTCTGCATGCCGAGGTTCTGGCCGGTCTGGATCGACGAATACATCTGCGCGATCTTGTTCTCGCGGATCAGGTTGCGGATGGCCGCCGTGCCCAGCATGATTTCGTGGGCCGCCACGCGGCCCGAGCCGTCCTTGGTCTTGCACAGGGTCTGCGAGATGATGGCCTGCATCGACTCGGACAACATCGCGCGAACCATGTCCTTCTCGGCGGCAGGGAAGACGTCGACCACCCGGTCGATGGTCTTGGCCGCACTGGAGGTGTGCAGGGTGCCGAACACCAGGTGGCCCGTCTCAGCGGCGGTCAGTGCCAGGCGGATGGTCTCCAGGTCACGCAACTCGCCCACGAGGATCGCGTCCGGGTCTTCCCGCAGGGCAGCCCGCAGCGCATTCGAGAAGCTGAGCGTGTGCGGGCCGACCTCGCGCTGGTTGATGAGGCACTTCTTCGACTCGTGGACGAACTCGATCGGGTCTTCCAGCGTCAGGATGTGGCCGTAGTGGCTCTCGTTCAGGTGGTCGATGATGGCCGCCAGCGTGGTGGACTTGCCGGAGCCGGTCGGGCCGGTCACGAGCACCAGGCCGCGCGGCTTGAGCGCCAGGTCGGCGAACACCGGCGGGCAGTTCAGGTTGGCCAGCGTCAGGATCTTGGACGGGATGGTCCGGAACACCGAGGCCGCGCCACGGTTCTGGTGGAAGGCGTTGACGCGGAAGCGCGCCAGGCCCTGCACCTCGAAGCTGAAATCGCACTCCAGCGTGTCCTCGTACTGCTTGCGCTGGGTGTCGTTCATGATGTCGTACACCATGGCGTGCACCTGCTTGTGCGTCATGGGGTCGACATTGATGCGCCGCACGTCGCCATGCACGCGGATCATCGGCGGCAGGCCTGCCGAGAGATGCAGGTCCGAGGCCTTGTTCTTCACCGAAAAGGCCAGCAGCTGGGTGATGTCCATCGTGGGTGTCTGTGCGTTGGGGCAAAGTGCCGCCCCGGGGCGCGGCCGGGGCGTGGCTTATGCTCGCGCGAGCATGGAAACGAACCAGTCCAGTATCGCCGAGAACTTGCACCAGGTGCGCCAGCGCATCGACGCGGCCTGCGCCCTGGCGTGTCGGGATCCACACACGGTGAGGCTGCTCGCGGTCAGCAAGACCTGCCCGGGCTCGGCGGTGCGCGCCGCGCACGCGGCCGGCCAGGCGGCCTTCGGCGAAAACTATGTGCAGGAAGGCCTGGCCAAGATCGACGAGTTGTCGGAACTGCGGCCGTCGCTGGCCTGGCACCTGATCGGGCCGCTGCAGTCGAACAAGACCCGCGCCGTGGCGGAGGCATTTGACTGGGTGCACGGGGTAGACCGCCTCAAGATCGCGCAACGCCTGTCGGAGCAGCGGCCCGCCGGCCTGCCGCCGTTGAACATCTGCCTGCAGGTCAACGCCAGCGGCGAGGCCAGCAAGGGCGGCGTGGGCTGGGGCGAGTTGCCGGCGCTGGCCCATGCGGTGGCCGCCTTGCCCGGCCTGCGCCTGCGGGGCCTGATGTCGATTCCCGAGCCGGTGGCCGACCTCGCGGCGCAGCGGGCGCCGCACCGGGCGCTGCGCGAGGCTTTCGAACGGCTTCAGACAGAGGGGCTGGCGCTGGACACCTTGTCGATGGGCATGAGCGCGGATCTGGAGGCGGCGGTGCTGGAGGGCGCCACGCTGCTGCGCATCGGCACAGCGATCTTCGGCGCGCGCCCGACCCACAGCCCGACAGCCTCCTAGCAGGCCGGGAAGGCGCCGTCGAGTTCGTCCAGCCACTCGACCGGGCCCAGGTCCTGCACCGTCAGGCCCAGCTTCAGGTCCAGGCTGGAGTCGTGCCAGCCGCCGAGGATGGGCATGGTGGTGGGCAACGCTTCGGCGGCCGCGCTGGTGATGTCCAGCGCCGCGTCGTCGGGCCGGTTGGCCGGCGGCGGCAGGCTGTCGGGCCACCCCGAGGCCGGGCGCGACAGCCGCCACATCGGCAGGCGGGGCGGCAGGCGCAGGGCGCCCAGGGTGAAGGCGGTGGTCAGCACGGCGAACTCCTCTGTAGTCAACAGGCCATCGTGTGGCATGGACTGGATCGTCCGCGAGGTGGTGCCGCCGCACCATCGCTCTGATGAGGGGGAGCACACCTTTCAGGCACCCCCCGAACGAGGGGGTGCCCCCTGACACTAGGGAGCTAGAAGCTCAACGAGGTGGTGTTCTTGACCTCTTCCATCACCGCATAGGTGCGGGTCTCGCGCACGCCGGGAAGCGACCAGATCACATCACCGACGAAGCTGCGGTAGGCCGCCATGTCCGACACCCGGGTCTTGAGCAGGTAGTCGAAGCCACCGGCCACCAGATGGCACTCGAGGATCTCGGGGCGCACCTGGACAGCGGCCCGGAAGCTGTCCATCACGTCGTGCACCGTGCGGTCCAGCAGCACCTCGACGAACACCATCAGCCCGGCGCCGAGTTTCAGCGGGTTCAGCCGCGCCTCGTAGCCGAGGATGAAACCCTCGCGCGTCAGGCGCTTGACCCGCTCCAGCACGGCGGTGGGGGACAGGTGCACCTCCTCGGCCAGCTTCAGGTTGCTGATGCGGCCGTCCTTCTGTAGAACACGGAGGATGCGCAGGTCGATCTTGTCGAGGCCCCGATCGGCCAGGGCTTGGTCATTGAGAATGGGCTTCATGCTTGCGAAAAGTTCGCCAGAGGGTCAGAACTCCGAATCTTTTTCAGGAATTGTGCGCGTAAGCTGCCGATCCTTCTAGTCAGGATTTCTACCGCCATGAGCCCGCCGTTCTGCCCCCAGGCGGGCATCGGCCGGCGCAGCCAGAGGGTCTTCCCATGTCCACCTCCCCGCTCTTCACAGCCGGCTCGCCGCGCGCCCGCCTCCCCTTCCCCTACTTGCGCGAACACGGGGCGCTCGAGGCGGCCCGGCAGCGCCTGGCGGGTGGTGTGCCCTGGGAAGCGGTGGTCGAGCGCGCACGGCCCTGGGTGCAGGCGGTGCGTGCCAACCCGGCGCCGTTCTGGGCCATGGAGTCGCTGCTGAAGGAGTACCCGATTTCCAGCGCCGAGGGCCTGGCGCTGATGCGGCTGGCCGAGGCGCTGCTGCGGGTGCCCGATGTGGAAACCGCCATCGCGCTCACCGCCGATCAGCTGGGCCGGGCGGAATTCGATGGCAGCGAGGGTGGGCAGAAGGGCGTGCTGGCCGGCTTGTCGGCCAGCGCCATCGCGCTGTCGAAACGGTTCCTGCCGGAGGCCGAAGAAGAGACCGGCCTGCTCAAGCGCCTGGGCGCGCGCACCGTGGTGGCGGCCACCGTGCGGGCCATCCAGCTGCTGGGCCGGCAGTTCGTGCTCGGCCGCACCATCGGCGAAGCGATGGGCGAGGCCGCAGCGCAGCGCCGCGAGCAGCCGAACCTGCGCTTCTCCTACGACATGCTGGGCGAAGGTGCACGCACCGAGGCGGATGCCGAGCGCTACCTGGCCGCCTACGCCAATGCCATTGACCACATCGCCCGCGCCGTGGCGCCGGCCAGCGCTGAGCGAGGCCCGGAGGTCGCCGATGGCATCTCGATCAAGCTGTCGGCGCTGTTCTCGCGCTATGAAGACGCCCAGCGTGAGCGGGTCTTCGCCGAGTTGCTGCCGCGGGTCTGGTCGCTGATCGAGCGCGCCGCGCCGGCCCAGCTGAACCTGACCATCGACGCCGAGGAGGTCGATCGCCTGGAGCTGTCGCTCGACGTGTTGGAGGCCCTGGCCAAGCGCATCGCCGCCACCTACCCGCAGTGGCGCGGTTTCGGCCTGGCCGTGCAGGCCTACCAGAACCGCGCGCTGGCGGTGGTGGACGAGGTGGCCCGCATCGCCCGCCAGCACGGGCTGCGCTTCATGGTGCGCCTGGTCAAGGGCGCCTACTGGGACGGCGAGGTCAAGCGCGCTCAGGAACTGGGCCTGCCGGCCTACCCGGTCTACACCCGCAAGCCGCACACCGATGTGTCCTACCTGGCCTGTGCGAAGGCGCTGCTGGGCCACCGCGAGGTGATCTACCCGCAGTTCGCCACCCACAACGCCGGCACCATCTCGGCGCTGATCGGCCTGGCCCGGGAGGCCGGCGCCGAGCCCGGCACCCACTACGAGATGCAGCGCCTGCACGGCATGGGCGATGGTGTCTACCGGGAGGTGCTGCGCGACGGCCGCATGGCTTGCCGCGTCTACGCCCCGGTTGGCGAGCACCGCGACCTGCTGGCCTACCTGGTACGCCGGCTGCTGGAAAACGGCGCCAACTCGTCCTTCGTCCACCAGCTGGCTGACGAGGAGGTGAAGCCCGAGGAACTGCTGGCCTCACCACTGGACCTGGCGCACGCGGGCCCGGCCGAAGGCACCGAGGGCCTGCCGCTGCCCGGTGCGCTGTACGGTGCCACGCGGGCCAACTCCACCGGTGTCGACATCACCTGCCTGGCCCAGCGCGCGCCGCTGAGCGCGGCCGTGGCGATGACCAGCGTCGAGCCAGTGCCCCTGGCCGCCGCCGCCGACATCGACGCCGCGATGGCCCGACTGGCCCAGGGTGCTGTGGTCTGGTCGGCCCGCCCGGTGGCCGAGCGCGCGGCCATCGTGCGCCGCGCCGGTGATCTGCTGGACGAGCGCCTGGCCGCCTACTGCGGCCTGCTGGTGAAGGAGGCGCACAAGACACTGGGCGACTGCGTGGCCGAGGTGCGCGAGGCGGTGGATTTCTGCCGTTACTACTCGACCCAAGCCGAGGCGCTGGCCGCCAGCGGTGACGTGCTGCATGGCCGCGGCGTGTTCGTCTGCATCAGCCCATGGAACTTCCCGCTGGCGATCTTCGCTGGCCAGGTGGTGGCCGCGCTGGTGGCCGGCAACACGGTGGCGGCCAAGCCGGCCGAGCAGACACCGGCGGTGGCCGCCCGCATGGTGGCGCTGCTGCACGAGGCTGGCGTGCCCGCCGATGCGTTGGCGCTGCTGCACGGGCCCGGCGAGACCGTGGGTGCCGGCCTGGTCGCCGATGCGCGCACGGCCGGCGTCTGTTTCACCGGGTCGACCCAGGTGGCGCAGATCATCCACCGTGCGCTGGCTGCCAAGCCGGGCGGTATGGTGCCGTTGATCGCCGAGACCGGCGGCCTGAACGCGATGCTGGTCGACTCGACCGCGCTGCCCGAGCAGGTGGTCGATGCGGTGGTGCAAAGCGCCTTCCGCTCCGCTGGCCAGCGCTGCTCGGCCCTGCGCCTGCTGTGCGTGCACGAGGGCATCGCCGATCCCCTGATCGAGATGCTGCGTGGCGCGATGGCCGAGCTGCAGGTGGGCGACCCGGCCGATTTGCGCACCGATGTCGGCCC
>Ga0075156_10000342_pt1 | contig 23568 bp, 34 predicted proteins | sample JI81AbrownDNA_FD_70966 | JGI IMG/M metagenome (GOLD analysis project Ga0075156, IMG submission 70966) | Wastewater effluent complex algal communities from Wisconsin, to seasonally profile nutrient transformation and Carbon sequestration -... | ecosystem: Engineered > WWTP > Effluent > Algae...
AATTCGTTTTAAATTTTAATCTAGTTAATAAGATATAAACTTATAAATCATTTAAATTTGACATTGGATTTGATTGATCATTCATTTTACTTTCCATCATTTCTTTCATCGCTGTTTTTAAGTCTTCAATCTGCGATCTTAAATTATTACTAGTATCTGCTTGAATATCTTGACGAATAGTCTCAATTAATTTTGTAACATTTTGTTGTTTGTCTTCAGAAATACTATCTTTTAATGATAAAAGTTCTTTTTCTGCTTCAAAACATAATGCTTCAGCTTGATTTTTTAAATCTATATTTTCACGTTTTTGTTTATCTGCAATTGCAAATTGTTCAGCATCTTTTAACATGCTTTCAACTTCATTCTCATTTAAATTAGATGCACCTTGAATAGTTACTGATTGCTCTACTCCTGTTTCTTTTTCGCGAGCTTTTACTGATAGGATACCATCCACGTCAATGTCAAAGGTTACTTCGATCTGTGGAACACCTCTATCTGCTTGAGGAATACCGTCTAACCGGAAATTGCCTAAACTCTTATTACCCGATACTAATTCTCGTTCACCTTGTAAAATATGAATTTCTACGTTTGTTTGATTATCAACAGCTGTAGAGAACATTTCTGATTTCTTAACTGGAATCGTTGTATTTCGTGCAATAATTTTTGTCATTACACCACCTAACGTTTCAACCCCTAGCGATAACGGAGTAACATCTAGTAATAGTACATCTTTAATTTCACCAGCTAAAATACCTGCTTGAATTGCAGCTCCAACCGCTACTACTTCATCGGGATTTACAGATTGGTTTGGTTTTTTATTTGTTAATGATTCAACTAATTTTTGAATCGCTGGAATTCGCGTTGAACCACCCACCAAAACGACTTCGCTAATTTCTGATTTATCTAATCGAGCATCATTTAGGGATTTTTCAACTGGGATACGACAGCGATCAATTAAATTTTTACATAAACTTTCGAAGGCTTCACGAGTTAATTCTTTTTCGATATGTTTTGGACCAGTTTTATCAGCGGTAATAAACGGTAAATGAATTGTTGTTTTTTCAACTGTTGATAACTCAATTTTAGCTTTTTCAGCTGCTTCAGTTAACCTTTGTAAAGCTTGGATATCAGTTCCTAAATCAATTCCCTCCTTAACTTTGAAGTCATTAATTAACCAATTCACTAAAGTATTATCAAAATCGTCACCACCTAAGTTTGTATCACCAGCTGTAGATAAAACTTCAAAAATTCCATCACCTACTTCTAAAATTGAAACATCAAATGTACCACCACCTAAATCAAAAACTAAAATTGTTTCATTCTGTTTTTTATCTAGACCATAAGCTAATGAAGCAGCAGTAGGTTCGTTAATAATTCTTAGAACTTCAACACCAGCAATTTTACCAGCGTCTATTGTTGCTTGCCGTTGAGAATCATTAAAATAAGCTGGAACTGTAATAACTGCTTGAGTTACTTCCTGTCCAAGATAATTCGTTGCATCATTAATCAATTTACGTAAAACTTGAGCTGAGATTTCCTCGGGACTAAAATCTTTATTTAGCGCAGGACATTTAATTTTAATGTTATCGTTTTGATCTTTACTTACTTTATAAGGTAATTTTTTTGCGTCGGCTGAAATTTCACTTTCTTTTGAACCAATAAATCTTTTAACAGAGAAAAAAGTATTTTCAGGGTTAATTACCGCTTGACGTTTTGCGATTTGACCAACAATTAATTCTTGCTTTTTTGTATAAGCAACGATTGATGGAGTTGTTCTTAATCCTTCGGCATTAATAATTACACTAGGTTGACCACCTTCAATTGCTGCGACCACAGAGTTTGTGGTACCTAAATCGATTCCTACAACTTTTGCCATTTTTCTTCTTTTTTAAATTTAATAAATTATTACTTTTTACGTTAAGTATAACAGAAGATGGAGATAGAATATGCGCTACTTTACCGTAATAATTAATTAATAAGAGTTTATATTTTTCTTATGTAGACAAAAGGTTACAAATTAAATAAACTAATCCTAGTAATAACTTAATTTAAATTATTTTATTAAATTTTCAATTATCGAATAACAGCAACGTTAATAAATATAGAAAAAATGGAGGATATCCGTGAGTGTAGGCTTATTAGGCAATAAAATTGGCATGACTCAAATTTTTGATGAGTCTGGCAATATCATTCCAGTTACAATTTTAAAAGTTGGACCGTGTGTAGTAACTCAAGTGAAAACTAAATCGAAGGATGGCTATGACTCAATTCAAGTTGGGTATGGTAATGTTTCACCGAAGGCATTAACACAACCAGAACTTGGCCATTTACAAAAGTCAGATATTCAACCTTTACGATATTTAAAAGAATTTCGTGTTAGCGAAGAAAATGAATTTAATTTAGGCCAAGTCCTAGATGTTAACTCATTTTCACCTGGTCAGTTAATTAATATTCAAGGTAAAAGTATCGGTAAAGGATTTTCTGGTCTTCAAAAACGTTATAATTTCAGTCGTGGACCGATGACTCATGGTTCTAAAAATCATAGAGCTCCTGGTTCAATCGGTATGGGTACTTCACCAGGGCGTGTTTTACCTGGAAAAAAAATGTCTGGTCAAGTCGGTAATAAAGTTACAACGATGAAAAAACTTAAAGTTATTCAAGTAAATCTGGAAGAAAATATTTTAGTAATCAAAGGATCAGTTCCTGGTAAACCCGGCAACTTATTAAGTATTGTTGGTTCAGAATAAATTAACCCTAAGTTAAATAAAGAAATATATTAAAAGAAAGTATGACCATTCAAAAATTTATAACATACACACCATTAAATGTTTATGGTAAACAAACAGATTTTAATGATGAATTAAAGTTGAATGTTTTAGAGACTTCTGGGAATTATTTGTTACATAAAGATCTTTTAAGACATCTTAATTCTCAAAGACAAGGAACTGTCTCAACTAAAACTCGAAGCGAAGTTCGTGGTGGTGGTCGTAAACCTTGGCGTCAAAAGGGTACAGGTCGCGCACGAGCAGGTTCAAACCGTTCGCCATTATGGAGAGGGGGTGGCGTCACTTTTGGACCAAAACCGAGACAATTCGAACTAAAGTTAAATAAAAAAGAACGTAGATTAGCGTTACAAACTTTAATTTATAACAAAAGAAATAAACTTGTTATTATCGATAACTTAGAAAATGAACTTACTGAGCCAAAAACGAAAGCTTTTTTAAAAATTTGTAAAGATTGTGAGATTTCAGTCGATCAAAAAATTTTAGTTGTTACATCGAAAAAAACCCCTACTTTAAAATTAGCAACACAAAATTTAAAAAACGTTGAACTAATTTCAGCTGGGCACTTGAATACATTGAGCTTATTGAGAGCTCAACAAATTATATTAACGCCACTGGCAATAAATGATATAAAGGAGATTTATTGTGATTAGTTCTTCAGATTTTCAACTTAGTAATGCGCAAATCGTAAAGTATCCGATAATCACTGACAAAGCAACACGACTTTTAGAAAATAATCAATATAGTTTTATAGTCGATCGTTACTCAGATAAAACTAGCATCAAATTTGCTATTGAATCTTTATTTGACGTAAAAGTGACTAAAATTAATACTTGTCGTCTTCCAAGGAAACAGAAACGTGTTGGTAAATATATTGGTTGGAAACCACAATATAAAAAAGCAATTGTAACATTATCTGAGGGTGACGCAATCAACTTATTTACAGAAAGTTAATAAATTAAAAAAGAATCTAGTTTATGAGTATTCGTCTTTATAAATCATATACACCGGGCACAAGAAATCGTGCATTATCAGCGTTTAATGAAATTACTAAGTCAAAACCAGAAAAAACTTTGGTTAGAAAAAATCAGCGAAATAAAGGACGTAATAATCGAGGAGTTATTACTATACGCCATCGTGGTGGTGGTCATAAGAGACTTTATCGATTAATTGATTTCAGAAGAAACAAATATGGAGTTGAAGGTATTGTAGCGGCAATTGAGTATGATCCGAATAGAAATGCAAGGATTGCATTGATTAATTATTTGGATGGTGAGAAACGATATATTTTACACCCTAAAAACTTAAATGTCGGGGATAAAATCTTTGCAGGACCAGAAGCTCCATTAAGTATTGGGAATAGTTTACCTTTGGAACAAATTCCACTAGGAACATCAATTCACAATATTGAGCTAATCCCGAACAAAGGCGGCCAAATCGTTCGTTCAGCGGGTACATCGGCTAAAATTTTAGCTAAAGAAAATAACTATATTACATTACGACTTCCTTCGAAAGAAATTAGATTAGTTCGAAAAGAATGTTTTGCCACAATTGGTGAAGTTGGCAATAATGATGCATTTTTAGTTCAAAGTGGAAAAGCAGGTCGAACTCGTTGGTTAGGAAAACGCCCAACTGTTCGAGGTTCAGTAATGAACCCATGTGACCACCCACATGGTGGTGGTGAAGGAAGAACACCTATTGGAAGAAGTCGTCCAGTAACACCGTGGGGTAAACCAGCTCTAGGAATGAAAACACGCAAAACTAAAAAATTAAGTGATGCATATATTCTTCGTCGTCGTTCTTAAGTCAAAAATAATTAACTAAGAAAATATTTTAAGATGTCAAGATCATTAAAAAAAAGTCCGTTTATTGCTTATCATTTGTTAAAGAAAATTAATAAAGCAAATCAAAGTGGTAAAAAAGATACCATTACAACTTGGTCACGCTCATCTACAATTTTACCAAGTATGATTGGATTTACGATTGCTGTTTATAATGGCAAACAACATGTTCCAATTTTTATTTCTGATCAGTTAGTGGGTCATAAATTAGGAGAGTTTGTATCAACTAAAAATTTCAGGTCACATATAAAAGCTGATAAAAAAACAAAGAAACGTTAAAAAGTAGCCTAGATGAATCGAATTCTATACGAAAATAGATGTCGGTGTAATGAAGAGATTTCAATAACTAAAAAAAAAAAAGTATCAACTAGAAGTGAAGGTAAACCACTTCAATATCCCAAATCAAATGAAATTACATCAAAAACATTTCAAATTCAATATCAGAATAAATTATCGGTAACTTCAAGATTAATTTTGAATAGTTTTCAAAATAAATATATCTATTACGCTATCGATGATATCTTATATAGTCTGAAATGTTCATCCTTTGAGCGAGATAACTTATTAGCAGTTTTATATTCTCCCATTCTATCACTACAAAATAATTTTTCTGTAAATTTTTTTGATATTTGGATTCGACAGGTTTATATTGAGGAAGTTTCAAAACCAAATAAATTTTTGAAAGCTAATTTTGAAACATCCGATCAAATAACTAACATAACTATTCAATTTTTTTATAAAACTAGAATTCCAGTAAAAAAACAAGAATCATTATGGTAGTTATTAACCCTATTAAGATTTGCAAAAAATTCTAGTTTCATTTTCAAAATACGGCATATTAGCATATCTCAGATTTCGAATCCTAGAAATTTTTTAATTTCGTAATAGTTTAATTCAAGTTCAATATTCATTTAATTCAAAAGTGAAGATTATAAATTAGAAAACAAGTATTATGTCAAATAGTCAATCAGTTAAAGCAGTAGCCAAATATATTCGTATGTCTCCTCATAAGATAAGACGAGTTTTAGACCAAATAAGAGGTCGTTCATATCAAGAAGCATTAATGATTTTAGAATTTTTACCATATGACGCAGGCGGGCCAATTTGGCAAGTCGTTCATTCGGCAGCAGCAAATGCAAAACATAATTACGGTTTCGATAAAAAAAAATTAATTATTGATGAAATCTTTGCTGACGAAGGTCCAAAATTAAAGCGTATTCGCCCACGTGCTCAAGGAAGAGCATATAAAATTTTGAAACCAACTTGTCACATTACGGTAGTTATGAAAGCTGTCAATTAAATTAGTAAAAAACAAATAAATTAAAAGGATTAATTCTATGGGTCAAAAAACACATCCTTTAGGGTTTAGATTAGGAATTACACAAGAACATAGATCGACTTGGTACGCTAATCTAACTCAGTATGCAGAAATTTTAAAAGAGGATGATGCTATTCGAACTTATATTAACAAAATTTCAAAAGCTAATAGTATTGCTAATGTAAAGATAAATCGGAATAGTTTAAATGATCAAATTCAATTAAATATTCACACTGGCAAACCAGGTATTTTAGTTGGCGATTTAGGAGCTGGTTTAGAAAAATTATTAAGTAATGTTAAAAACTTATTGCCCTCAACTCGTCAGTTAACCATTAATGTTATCGAAGTAGAAAAAGTTGATTTAGATGCTTCTCTTCTTGCTGATTTAGTAGCTGAGCAGTTAGAAAAACGTGTAGCTTTCCGTCGAGCAATCCGAGAAGCTTTACAACGTGCTCAAAAACAAAACGTAAATGGTATTAAAATCCAAGTTTCAGGTCGTTTAAATGGAGCTGAAATTGCTAGAAGTGAGTGGACTCGTGAAGGAAGAGTTCCTCTACAAACATTACGTGCAGATATTGACTACGCAACACAAGAAGCTAATACAATTTATGGTGTATTAGGAATTAAGGTTTGGTTATTTAAAAGTGAGATTCTATCAAAATAAGAATTTTTATTCACACAGCTAAAAATTTTACATTGTTATTAAATTAATTTGTTATGTTAAGCCCAAAAAGAACAAAGTATAGAAAGTATCATAGAGGACGTATGCGAGGTACAAAAACTCGAGGAAATGAAGTTTGTTTCGGTAATTTTGGGTTACAAGCTTTAGAACCGAGCTGGATTACGTCACGTCAAATTGAAGCTGCACGTCGAACAATTACACGTTATACTAAACGTGGTGCATCTTTATGGATTAGAATTTTTCCTGATAAAACGGTAACAGCTCGTGCTGCCGAATCAAGAATGGGATCAGGTAAAGGTGCCGTTGACTATTGGGTATGTGTTGTAAAACCAGGTACCATTTTATTTGAAATTGGTTCAGTACCAGAAGAAGTTGCTCGAGCAGCATTTAATTTAGCTGCATATAAATTACCGATTAAAACTAAATTCATTATTAAAGATAATATTAATTAAAAAATATGGGTTTACCTAAATTTAGTGATATTATTTCACTTTCAAATATAGAAATTTCTGAAGCAATTATTAAAACAGAGAATCAACTATTTAATCTTCGTTTTAAGAAAGCTACACGCCAAACTTTTAAATCAAATGAAATTAAAAGTACAAAACGCCAATTAGCGCAATTAAAGACTCTTTTGACATCGAGATTAGAAAAGCCGAAATCAAAAGACGAAAATTAATTATAAATTAAAATCTAAAATATTATTTAAGAGAAATTAAGGAGTGTTCGGTGCCAGTAAAACAAGAAATTGGTATTGTAATCAGTAATAAAATGGAAAAAACTATTGTGGTAAAGGTTGAAAATCGTTATCCACATCCGATTTATTCTAAGACATTAGTTAAAACTAAAAAGTATTTAGCTCATGATGAATTAGAAGAATGTAATATAGGTGATCAAGTATTAATTCAAGAATGTCGTCCGTTAAGTAAAAGAAAACGTTCTAAGCTAGTTAAAATTCTTACAAAATCATCGTTAATAAGTTAACTATAAATTAATTTTATGATTTGTCCTCAAACAATGCTAACCGTAGCCGATAATACGGGTGCGAAAAAAGTTATGTGTATTCGTGTTTTAGGTGGAAGCAAAAAAGTTGCAAAAATTGGAGATACAATTATTGCAGTTGTTAAAGAAGCGACACCAAACATGCCAGTAAAACGTTCGGATGTTGTACGTGCTATTGTTGTACGAACTACCAAAACTATTCGTCGCCAAGACGGTATGTTTATCCGATTCGATGATAATGCAGCTGTGATTGTGAATATGGAAAATAACCCTCGCGGTACGCGTGTCTTTGGGCCCGTGGCACGAGAAATTCGTGATAAAAATTATTCTAAAATTGTTTCATTAGCCCCGGAGGTTTTATAAATGTCAAAAAAACAAAAAATTCATGTTAAAGTTGGTGATACGGTTAAAATTATTTCAGGCTTTTCAAAAAATGAAATAGGTGAAGTTATTAGAATTAATCGAAACACTGGAAAATTAATCGTTAAAGGCATTAATTTTAAGTTTAAACACGTAAAACCAAATAATGAAAATGAAATTGGTGAAATTAAACAATTGGAAGCTCCAATTCATCATTCAAATGTAACACTAAATTTAAAAGAAGTATCGTAATATGCTAAATCAACATTCTTTAGAAGAAATTGCTGAAATTTATAATTTACTGGGTGATATAAAAAAAGAGTATCGAGCCGGCATTAAACCAATTTTAATGCAAAATAGTTCTAAGCTATTTAGTAATCCTCATACAATTCCAAAATTAAAAAAAATAGTCGTTAATCGTGGACTTGGAGTCTCAGCACAAAATACAAATATATTAAAAAAAAATCTTGAGGAATTTGAAAAGATAACAGGTCAAAAACCGATCGTTTCAAAAGCAAAAAAAGCAATTGCTGGTTTTAAGATTCGTGAAGATATGGAACTAGGAATAAGCGTAACATTACGTGGCGAAAAAATGTACGCATTTTTAACAAAATTATTATTCTTTACGTTCGCACAAATTAGAGATTTTCGTGGGTTATCATTAAGAAGTTTTGATAAAGCCGGAAATTATACGTTCGGTCTAAAAGAACAATTAATTTTTCCAGAAGTTAATTATGACGAAGTTGACCAAGTGCAAGGTTGTACAATTAATATTGTTTTAGACCATAATTCACCTAAATATCGAAATGAATCAATTGATAAAATTTTAAATGGAATGGTTTTATTTAAATTCTTGAGATTTCCATTAAATGACTGTGGTTACTATGATAAATACGAATCTTTTTCAGAGATTAATCGTACGTGGGATAAAAAACGTCATTTAAAACGGAAACGTTGGTCACAAGAATAGTAAATAAAATATATGTTGAAAAGGAAATAACTATGGTAAACGATACTATTTCAGATATGTTAACACGGATTCGCAATGCGAACATGGTAAAACATCAAATTGTTCAAATTCCGGCTACTCGAATGTCTCTAGCAATCGCAGAAATTTTAAAAATAGAAGGTTTTATTGAAGATTTTGAAGCTTATAACGAAGAAGGTAAAAAATATATTTTAATCTCATTAAAATATATTGGAAAATCAAGACAACCAGTAATTTGCAAAATTGAACGTGTAAGCAAACCAGGTTTACGAGTTTATTCGAAATCTTCAGATTTGCCGAAAGTTTTAGATAATTTAGGTATTGCAATCATTTCAACTTCGAAAGGATTAATGACAAACATCACAGCTCGTGAATTAGGAGTTGGGGGTGAAATTTTATGTTATATTTGGTAAAACTAAAGGAGTTTTTACAATGTCACGAATAGGAAAATTACCCATTAAAATACCAGACAATGTTACTATTGATTGTAATAAATCAGATATTATTGTTAAAGGAAAATTTGGAACTTTACAAAGATCGGTTCCAGAAATCATTAGTGTGGTACGAGAAGGTGAAAAACTAAATATTAGTTTAAAAGAAAACGATAAAAAAATTAAAGCTCTCCACGGTTTATACCGAACATTAATTAATAATATGGTAATTGGAGTTTCAGAACAATTTACTATTACTCTTAATTTAAAAGGGGTAGGTTATCGGGCTGCAGTACAAGGCAACGAGATTATTTTAAGTTTAGGATATAGTCATCCAGTAAAAATTGAAATTCCAAATAATATTTCAGTTGAAGTTTTGCAAAATACAACCATAAATTTAAAATCATGTGATAAAGAATCATTAGGTTTATTTGCAGCTAATATTCGATCTTGGAGAAAACCGGAACCTTACAAAGGTAAAGGAATTTTATATAAAAACGAAAGAATTCTTCGCAAAGCTGGTAAATCAGGCAAATAATTGTATTTTGTTAAATTATTTATCACAATACAATTTCTTTCGGTTTTAAATATAAAAATCATCACATTTTTAAAGTTTAAAAAAATAAAAGAGTAAAACTATGAAATTTTCACCAAGAACTTTGTTAAAGTTAAAAAGTAAGAATAAAAAATTAAGACCTCGAAAATATAAAAGATTGAAACGTGAAACACTTCGAGGTCGGATGAAGGGAACTTTAGAACGTCCAAGATTATCTGTTTTTCGATCAAACGAAAATATATATGCACAAATTATTGATGATGTTAATGCAAAGACACTAATTTCTTGTTCAACATTAGATCGATCAATTAAACTTGCTCTTTCAACTGGTCGGACATGTGATGCCTCTCATTTAATGGGAGAAAAATTAGCTGAATTAAGTTTAAAAAAAAATATTACCAAAATTGTCTTTGATCGCGGTCCATATTTATATCATGGACGTATTAAAGCACTTGCGGATGGGGCACGAGCTGGTGGTTTACAATTTTAGTTAAATAGACAAGTTAAATATATTTTATGAGTAGTGATCTAAAAAAAATAAACAAAGTTAGAAAAAATTCTCGACGTGCGCAAAATATACAAGAACCGAAATTTGTGGAACGCTTAATTAAAATTAGTCGGGTTTCAAAAGTAACTAAAGGTGGTAAAAAATTAAGTTTCCGTGCGATTGTAGTCGTAGGTGATGAAAATGGTCAAGTTGGAGTTGGAGTTGCTAAAGCAGATGACGTTGTTAACGCTTTTAAGAAAGCAAAAACAGATGGTCGTAAAAATTTAATTAAACTTCCAATTACCAAATCATTAAGTATTCCACATAATGTTTTGGGCACATTCGGAGCATCTAATGTTATTATGCGACCTTCCATTAAAGGTTCAGGTGTTATTGCTGGAGGAGCTGTTCGAATTGTTTTAGAAGTAGCAGGTGTAAAAAATGTTATTGCCAAACAATTAGGTTCTGATAGTTTATTAAATAACGCACGTGCAGCAATTTGTGCTCTTGAAAGTTTAACAACTAAATCTCAAGTTAGAAAAAAGCGAAATTTAGATTAAAACATTCTATATAAATTAAAAAAGCGCAATTGTGAAAATTACTAAAGAAATTCAAAATATTATTCTAAAACGCATTTTAATTACTATTGGGATATTATTATTAATTAGAATTGGCACATTTTTACCTGTACCCGGAATTAATCATAACGATTTAGCTTTTTACATACAAACGCATTCCGTGACTAGAAGTTTCGTTAGTACATTTGCAGGTGAAAATACTTTTGTTATTGGTTTATTTACGTTAAATATTTTTCCTTATATTAATGCTTCTATTTTAGTTCAATTAATTTTAGGACTTTCTCCAAAACTTTCAAAGTTACAAAAAGAAGGTGATCTCGAAGGTCGGAGATCCGTTAATCGATTAACACGTCTTCTAACATTAGTTTGGGCTATTATTCAAAGTGTGGGATTAAGTTTGTACTTAAAACCAATCTTATTTAACTGGAGTTACACTCTAGCATTTGAAATTGTTATTTGGTTAACAACTGGTGCAATGATTGTCCTATGGTTAAGTGAACTTATTACGGATTACGGATTAGGGAATGGAGCATCGTTACTTATTTATACTAATATTATTTCAAGTCTACCTAATTTGACTCGTACAGTTTTTTTAGAAAATGGTACTGAATTTAGTATTTTTTCGATCATCGGTGTTTTTCTTACAGTCTGGGTCTCTTTATACGGAATCGTATTTTTACAAGAGGGAGTTCGGATAATTCCTTTAATTTCGTCGAAACAACTAAATCAATCAGCATTGCAAGACAATTCGATTGAAATTAATAATTATATTCCGCTTAGATTTAATCAAGCTGGTGTAATGCCAATTATTTTAACGACAGCAGTATTAGTTGTCCCAAATTATATAAATAATTCTGGACTACTGCCCAAAGTTCCTTTTCCTATAAATTTTGAGTCTTTGGGATTCTTATACTGGGTTGGCTATTTCGTATTAATTTTAACATTCAGTTCGTTTTATTCGACTATTGTTTTAAATCCAAAAGATATAGCTGACCAATTACAAAAAATGGCTGTAACGATACCAGGTGTTCGACCAGGTATTCAAACAACATTTTATCTAAAACAAGTTATGAAGCGAGTAACATTAATTGGAGCAACAATGCTTGCTATTTTAGCTACTGTTCCTAATTTTTTAGAATCAACACTTAGTGTTACAAATTTAAATAGCTTGAGTGCTACCTCTCTGTTAATTTTAGCTGGTGTAGTTTTAGATTTAGTTCGAGAAGTAAAAAATATCTATTATTCGAACGTATATAACAACATGTATCAATAAATTAAATTAAAAATGAAAGTTCGTCCATCAGTAAAAAAAATGTGTGAAAATTGTCGCTTAATTAAACGACACGGAAAAATTAGAGTAGTGTGCTCTAATCCAAAACATAAGCAACGTCAAGGATAATATTTTAAAGGAGTCAAAAAATGGTTCGATTAGTTGGGGTTGATTTACCCAGAAATAAAAAAATTACCTATGGTCTGACGTATATTCATGGAATCGGTCTTACTTCTGCAAAAAAAATTGTAGAACTTACCAATATCGATAGCGAAACACGAGTTAATGATTTAACTCCTGAACAAGCTGGTTTATTAAGACAAACTTTAGAAGAAAGTGAGCTACAACTAGAAGGTGATCTTCGAAGATTCAATGGATTAAATATAAAGCGATTGAATGAAATTAATTGTCACAGAGGCAAACGACACCGAAATAATTTACCTGTTCGTGGTCAACGGACAAGAACAAATGCTCGAACTCGACGTGGCTCTAAAAAAACTGTAACAGGCAAGAAAAAATAAGCTTCAAATCGGATATTAAATTTATTTAAAATTGTTATATGGCACAAACATCAAAAAAATCAGTAGCTAAAAAAGATAAAAAAAAATTTACAAGTGGGGTTGTTCATGTTAAATCAACGTTTAATAATACAATCGTTACTATAACAAATTTAACTGGTGATACCGTTTCATGGGCTTCTGGCGGCAGTTCAGGTTTTAAGGGCGCTCGAAAAAGCACACCATTTGCTGCACAAACGGCTGCTGAAAAAGCAGCATTAGAAGCTCTAAATACTGGAATGAAAAACGTAGAAATTTTAGTAAAAGGACAAGGATCAGGTCGTGAAACTGCCATTCGAGCAATTGAAGGCGCAGGATTTAATATTATTTCAATTCAGGATATTACTTCAGTTCCACATAATGGTTGCCGACCACCGAAACGACGTCGAGTTTAAAAACTCTATTTCCAAATAACTTAAAATATGAATAACATTTCTATTAAATGTCTTAAGTCAGAAAAGATTGAATCGGGAGCGTGTCATGGTCGCTTTGTAATAAATTCATTAAGATCTGGACAAGGAATTACAATTGGTAATCAGCTACGAAGAGTTCTTTTAGGTGATTTAGGTGGTATGGCAATTTCAGCAGTAAGAATTGCTGGGATTACACACGAGTTTTCAACAATTCCGGGTGTACGTGAAGATATTTTAGAAATTCTTTTAAATTTAAAGGGAATTATTCTAAAAAGCGAAATCAATGAGACCCAATTTGGTCGACTAAAAGTTCAAGGTCCTAGTGTTGTAACAGCTGATTTAATACAACTTCCTTCGAATTTAGAAATTATAAATCCAAATCATTACATAGGGACAATTTCGACATCAAACATTCTTGAGATTGAATTTAAATTTGAATATGGCACTGGTTATAAATTAGCCACGCAAACATTTACGGATGATGCAGAAAATTATCTTCAATTAGATACAGTGTTTATGCCAATTCAAAAAGTCGATTTTAAGATAGAAAATGTTTATGATTCAGCTAATAATATTACTGAACGATTATTATTAGATATTTGGACAAATGGCAGTATTTCACCAAATGAGGCTTTAGAATCTGCTGCTCAAGTTATTGTTGACTTATTTACACTATTGATTAACAATAAGAATATGGCTAATACTAATCCATTAGAATCTAAATCAGAATCGATTAGTATTGAACCATATACTAACATTGCAATTGAAGAATTACAATTATCTGTTCGTGCTTATAATTGTTTAAAAAAAGCACAAATAAATACTGTAGGAGATTTATTACAGTATTCTCCAGAAAAGCTCCAAGAACTTAAAAATTTTGGTCGAAAATCAGCAGACGAAGTTTTTTCTACATTGAAAAATAAACTGGGGATTATTTTGAAATAACAGATAAACAGAAAAATAAATTTTTAATTGATTAAGACTTTTCATTATCTATTTTCAAAAAAACTATGAATTCATTAAATAAGACATTTTTACCTACTCAGAGTTACAAAAACCGTAATTGGTTTATTATTGACTGTAAAGATCAAAAATTAGGTCGTATCGCAACCGTTATTGCCACATTATTAAAAGGAAAAGTAAAACCATATTATTTCCCTTCGATAGATACGGGTGATTATGTTATTTTAATTAACGCAGAATCGATTCTGATAAACGAAAACGCAACACATCATATCGTGAATAAACCAGGCCGGCCGGGTTCTGCTTTAAAAATAAGAAACGTTTCTGATTGTTTACCTAAATTTACTATTGAACGCGCAGTAAAAGGGATGTTAACTCAGTCAGAAAAAAAACGAGTAATGAGACGACTACGGATTTTTAATGATGAAAATCATACGCATGTTGCCCAAAACCCAATAAAAGTTAACGTATCGAATTTTTATAAGGATTCAACTATTAATGCTAAAATTGTTGAAGTACTTAATTAAATTTTAAAAATTTTAACTGTGATAAAATTGACTTAAAAATACAATTATATATACTGAAAATTTATGGATTCTAAAAAAGAATTAAATTTCAAAAAAAAAAACATCGGACTTGGAAAACGTAAAGAAGCGAGAGCAAGAGTTTTTCTAATCCCTGGAGAAGGGAATCTTATTATTAATAAAAGTGCTGGCGATAAATACTTACAGTATAACGATACGTATTTAAATGCTGTGTGGGCACCATTAGAGAAGTTAAAATTAGAAAAACAATTTGACATTGTAGTTTTAGTTAAAGGTGGAGGATTAACAAGTCAAGCACAATCCATTCAATTAGGAGTTTCTCGATTACTTTGTGATATGGATAAAGAAAATCGACTTACTTTAAAACCATTTGGATTCTTAACGCGTGATTCACGAATTAAAGAACGTAAAAAATATGGTTTACGAAAAGCGAGAAAGGCTCCACAATATTCAAAACGTTAATATTATAAATTTTTTTAAAAAGTTACGATGCCAAAATCTAATCTACATCCGAAATGGTTTAAAGAAACCAAAGTTTTATATAACGGAAAACCCCTTTGTGTAATTGGTTCAACGAAAAAAGAATTACAAGTTGATCTATGGTTAGCAAATCATCCATTTTATACAAAATCCCAAGTTCTTGTGGATAGCGAAGGTCGAGTTGAAAAATTTATGAAACGATATAAATTAGATGACAACTAAAGACTAGTTTTAAATCTATGAAAATAAGAAAATAAATTAAACATTTTATGCCAACAATTCAACAATTAGTTCGTTCACCACGTATACAAATAAAGAAAAAGACAAAATCACCTGCATTGGTGAATTGTCCACAAAGACGAGGTGTTTGTACACGAGTATATATCACAAAACCAAAAAAACCGAACTCTGCTCTTCGGAAAGTTGCTCGGGTACGATTAACATCTGGATTTGAAGTAACAGCCTACATTCCCGGAGTTGGACATAATTTACAAGAGCACTCGGTTGTTTTAATTCGAGGTGGCCGTGTAAAGGATTTGCCAGGGGTTCGTTATCATATTATCCGTGGTGCTTTAGATACAGGTGGAGTTAAAGGCCGTACTCAAGGCCGCTCTAAGTATGGTGTAAAAAAACCAAAAGCAGACAAATAAAACATTTTAGTCCTTAAAGGTTTAACTAATAAAATAGTCAAAAAAATTAATTAGATAAAAAATTTCTCAACTTTATTATGTCTCGTAGAAATATTTCAAAAAAGCGTTTTCCGCAACCTGATCCAGTTTACAGTAGTTACTTAGTTAGTTTATTAACTACTAGAATTTTAAAGTCTGGTAAAAAAACAATTGCTAGAAAAATTGTTTATCAAGCATTCGATATTATTAGAAAAAAAACGAATGAAGAGCCTTTAAGCATATTTGAAAAAGCAATTCGAAATGCAAGTCCTATTGTGGAAGTAAAAGCACGTCGAGTAGGTGGATCAACATATCAAGTTCCAATTGAAGTGAGTAGCTTCAGAGCAACGAACTTATCGTTACGTTGGATTATTCAATTTTCAGATAAACGTGTTGGTCGCAGTATGTCAATTAAATTAGCTAACGAAATTATTGACACAGCTAACGATATCGGTAATACTATTAAGAAAAAGGAAGAAACTCATCGAATGGCTGAAGCAAATAAAGCTTTTGCTCATTTCAGATATTAATCTTTCGTAAGTCTCGCTAAAAGCTTATAAATAAATAGATAATTTTTTTTCAAAAATATAAAGGAATTTTATAATGGCACGTGAAAAATTTGAACGTTCAAAACCGCATGTTAACATTGGAACTATTGGTCATGTAGACCATGGTAAAACAACTTTAACAGCAGCAATTACTTCAACATTATCGTTAGAAGGAAATGCACAAATTAAAGCGTATGATGAGATCGATGGAGCTCCTGAAGAAAGACAACGTGGTATTACTATTAATACAGCACACGTAGAGTATGAAACTGAAAATCGTCATTATGCACACGTAGATTGTCCAGGCCACGCTGATTATGTTAAAAACATGATTACAGGTGCAGCACAGATGGATGGTGCCATTTTAGTTGTGTCAGCAGCAGATGGCCCAATGCCGCAAACACGCGAACATATTTTATTATCAAAACAAGTAGGGGTTCCTCATATTGTTGTTTTCTTAAACAAAGAAGATCAAGTTGACGATGCCGAATTATTAGAATTAGTAGAATTAGAAGTTCGTGAATTACTTTCAGCTTATGATTTCCCAGGTGAAGAAATTCCAATTTGTCCAGGTTCTGCATTACAAGCTATGGAAGCGATTACGTCAAATCCAGAAATTAAACGTGGTGAAAATAAATGGGTTGATAAAATTTTTGCATTAATGGATGCTGTAGATAGTTACATTCCAACCCCAGAACGTGATACAGAAAAAACATTCTTAATGGCTGTGGAAGATGTTTTCTCAATCACAGGCCGAGGCACAGTTGCAACTGGTCGTATTGATCGTGGAATTGTAAAAGTAGGCGAGAGTGTTGAAATTGTTGGTATTGGCGAAACAAAAACAACGACTGTTACTGGAATTGAAATGTTCCAAAAAACATTAGATGAAGGATTCGCTGGTGATAACGTTGGTATTTTATTACGTGGTGTAACACGTGATGATATCGAGCGAGGTATGGTTTTAGCAAAACCAGGAACAATTACACCTCATACAAACTTTGAATCAGAAGTATATGTTTTAACAAAAGAAGAAGGTGGTCGTCATACTCCATTCTTCTCAGGTTATAGACCTCAATTCTACGTACGAACAACTGACGTAACAGGTGCAATTACTCAATTCACAGCTGATGATGGAACAATCGTGGAAATGGTGATGCCAGGTGATCGTATTAAAATGACAGCTGAGTTAATTCATCCTGTAGCAATTGAAGCTGGTATGCGATTTGCGATCCGTGAAGGTGGTCGTACAATTGGTGCAGGTGTAGTTTCTAAAATTGTTAAATAATTTAAAATTTTTATGGAAATACAAACGAATGCAAAAATTCGTGTAAGACTAGAATCTTTTAACCATGAATTATTAGTTTCTTCATGTCAAAAGATCATGAATACTTTACAAAATACTCCCCTACAATCAGCGGGAGTAGTGACTCTACCGACTCGGAAGCGTATTTATTGTGTATTACGTTCACCGCATGTGAATAAAGATTCAAGAGAACATTTTGAAATTCGAATTCATAAACGAATTGTTGAGATTAATTATGATTTGAATACACCAATTTTTGATTTATTATCAGAAGTTGATTTACCACCTGGGGTTTTCTACCGTATCTGTTTATCATAAATTTAACTAACTCTCTAGTCTATAAGAACTAGAGAGTTAGTTAAAATAGTATTATTTAATAATTAAAGTAAAACAAAAATGAAGTAAAAAAAATTAAATAGTGAATCAGAATTTTTTTATGCTAGTATTATAAAACTAATTATTTGCTATTGGGAACGGAGGGACTTGAACCCTCACGCCTATCACTAGGCAACGGATTTTAAGTCCGTCGTGTCTACCAATTCCACCACATTCCCTGTCTCTCTACTAAGTTATCTTAAAAAGAGTTTCCGTTAAAATTAACTAATATAGAGTCTATTATTAAAAGCTTCTAAAAACAATATTATAGTTTTAAAATTACAGGCGGCACCCAGATTCGAACTGGGGGTCGAGGATTTGCAATCCACTGCCTTACCGCTTGGCCATACCGCCATAAGTAGCTTTATTGTAAACGATATAACCCATTCTAGTCTATTAATATAAATTTCATTTAAATATTTATATTTATATTATGGTATAGTATTGTGTAAAGTAAATAGAATCGAAATTCAAAAAACTAAACTACAAACTCTCTATGTTTGAAAAATTTACTGAAGGCGCGATAAAAGTTATCATGCTATCGCAAGAAGAAGCTCGACGAATGGGTCATAACTTCGTTGGAACTGAACAACTTCTATTAGGCGTTATCGGGCAAAGACACGGCATTGGAGCGAGATCGTTAAAAAAATTAAAAGTTACACTAAAAAAAGCTCGTAAAGAGATCGAGTTGTATATTGGACGAGGTACTGGATTTGTTGCCTCAGAAATTCCATTTACACCAAGAGCAAAACGTGTTTTGGAGATGGCAGTTCATGAAGGTAAAGATCTAGGCCAAAATTTTGTAGGTACTGAGCATATCCTATTAGCGCTTATAGCGGAATCTGATGGTGTGGCAATGCGTACTTTAGATAAATTAAATGTTGATATCAATAAGTTAAGAAACTTAATTTTAACGTACATTGAAGAAACACAAGAAGAAATTTTGCGTCCTTTAACTCAAGCAGAAAAATTCTTATTGGATCGTGATAAAAAAGGTAGCCCAACTCCAACTTTAGACGAATATGCTGAGAATATTACTAAAGAAGCGATTGAAGGAAATTTAGATCCAGTAATTGGGCGCGAAAAAGAAATTGATGATGTAATTGCTGTTTTAGCAAGACGTACAAAAAATAATCCTGTTTTAATTGGTGAACCTGGTGTCGGTAAAACAGCTGTGGCTGAAGGTTTAGCGCAACTTATATTAACAGAAAAAGTTCCAGATTTTTTAGATGGAAGTTTAATTATGGCGTTAGACCTTGGTTCAATTTTAGCTGGTACGAAGTATCGAGGTGAATTTGAAGAACGATTAAAGAGAATAGTTGAGGAAGCACAGAATGACTCAGCTGTTATTATTGTTATTGACGAAATTCATACTCTAGTTGGTGCAGGTGCAGCTGAAGGTGCAGTAGATGCTGCAAATATTTTAAAACCAGCATTAGCAAGAGGTAAATTCCGCTGTATCGGTGCGACAACTAATGATGAGTATCGTAAATATATTGAGCGTGACCCAGCATTAGAAAGAAGATTCCAACCAGTTCATGTAGAAGAACCAAGTGTAGGAACAACTATTGAAATTCTCCGCGGTTTACGTTCAAAATTTGAGCAACACCATACATTAAGTTATCACGATAAAGCTCTAGAGCAAGCTGCTATCCTTTCAGATAAATATGTTGCTGATCGGTATCTTCCAGATAAAGCAATTGATGTTTTAGATGAAGCTGGTGCTCGCGTACGTTTAGAAAATAGACGTTTACCGTTAGGATTAAGAAGTTTGATGCATGAATTACAAGAAACCATTAAAGATAAAGAAGACTGTATCAAAGAGCATGATTTTGAAGCAGCAAAACAATTGTTAGACCATGAAATGGAAGTTCGAACACATATTCGAATTATGAAACAATCCGCTTTAACAAGCGAAGCCAGAGGGTTTAGTCGCCGTGATGTTGACATGGTTACTGAGACTGATATATCTGATGTTGTTTCAAATTGGACTGGTATTCCAGTAACAAAAATTACTGGTTCAGAATCTGCGCGATTATTGAAAATGGAAGATACTATTCATGAACGAATCATCGGTCAACAACATGCGGTGAAAGCTGTTTCACGTGCAATTCGTCGTGCTCGTGTTGGTTTACGAAATCCAAATCGACCAATTGCAAGTTTCATTTTTGCTGGTCCAACTGGTGTAGGCAAAACAGAATTAACAAAGGCATTAGCTGATTATATGTTTGCTACCGAAGATAGTATGATACGGTTAGACATGTCAGAATATATGGAGAAACACACAGTTGCAAAATTAATTGGTTCTCCACCAGGTTATGTTGGATATAATGAGGGTGGCCAATTAACTGAAGCAGTTCGTTCAAAACCATATTCGGTTGTACTTTTAGATGAAGTTGAAAAGGCTCATCCTGATGTATTCAACTTATTGTTACAAATCTTAGATGATGGACGTTTAACAGATTCAAAAGGTCGTTTAATTGATTTTACAAATACATTAATTATTATGACGACGAATTTGGGTGCCAAAATTATCGAGAGAGAAAGTGGTATTAAACCAAAGTCAGAACAGGGTGACGGAGGTTTCAAAATTACTCCAGATGCTGTCGTTGGCTGGGAACCGATGCCGGAACCAATAAAAGATCCTGAACTTTTTGAACGTGTTGCAAAACTTGTAAATGATGAATTAAAAAATTTTTTCCGACCAGAATTTTTAAATCGTATTGACGAAATTATTGTATTTAACCATTTAACTCGAATCGATATTTGGGAAATTTGTGATTTAATGGTTAAACAGGTGCAAAAGCGACTAAAAGAAAAAGGAATTAATTTAATAGTAGATTTATCTGTACAAGCATTTTTAACAGATGAAGGCTATGATCCTCTTTACGGTGCGAGACCATTACGTAGGGCGATTATGAAATATTTAGAAGATACATTAGCTGAGCAATGTTTATCTAAAACTTTATATCCAAATACAAAAATTTATGTACGTCGTAAAAAAGTCGAAGGTACATTAATGACTTACACAAATGAAATTGAAGTTGAAGTAGATTTCAGTGATGTGGATCCGAGTTTATTAGATCAAGCTGACCCAGATCAACCCGTTTCAGTCTTATCTTCAACTTCGAATGCTAGCTCAAATGAACAAGAGTCGTTATCTAATAATTTTGAGACAAATAATCCAAATTTAAGATTAGGGGATGATCAACCAAAACCCAATACGACTAGGCGTGCGACTCGTTTCTTTAGAAAAAAAAATTAATTATAAAAAAAATTAGAAACAAAGGAATATAAATATTCCTTTGTTTTAATATCATGATACCCAACCGTAGCTATGCAGTCCTTTGCCTAAAAAATTAACACCTAAGTAACAAATCCAAATAACAAAGAAACCTAAGCTACCTAATATTGCAGTCTGCTTCCCTTCCCATCCTTTAGTTATTCGCGCATGCAAATATGAAGCGAAGACTAACCATGTAATTAATGCCCAAGTTTCTTTTGGATCCCAACTCCAGTAAGAACCCCAAGCTTCATTAGCCCAGACGCCTCCTGAAATAATGCCAATTGTTAAAAACGGAAATCCCAAACCAATAATTCGGTAACTCCAGTTATCAAGACTTTGTAAAAGTTTTAATTTGCCAAGTTCCGCAATCTCTGTTGAAGGAGACACTAATTTCGACTCATAATAATCAAGCATGATGTTGTACAGAGGCAAAGCAGAATCATCAATGATTTTTAAATCAACCTCTTTATAGCGTGAAATAACTAAAAATAGAATACATAATAACGAACCAATTATTAAAGTACTGTAGCTTAATAACATCATACTTACATGCATCATTAGCCAGTTAGATTGTAATGCAGGTACTAACGGACTTGATTTTTGCATTTCAGGTGATAAAGTTAAATTTGCAAATCCACTAATCAATAATGTTACAGGTATTAAAACCGCACCAATTAACTTACTTTTGGTTTTCGATTCAATATATAGATAAATCGTTAATAACATGCAAGTCAAAAATAATAGTGACTCATACAAGTTACTTAGAGGAAAGTAACCTGCCACTACCCAGCGGGAACAAAGAATGAAAAATAAAATTACATTAGCTACTATGGTACTAATTCGACCAATCTTTGCCAATATGTTGGAATTATTAAACAATGATAAATTAGTCCAATAAGCAATCATTGCAAATAATAAAATTCCAAAAACTATGTTTGATGAAAAGTTCTGAATTTCATTCCAATCCATTAAATTTCTCCAATAAAAATTTTTATATAAATTACCTTATAGTATACCATTCTACTAAAAAAGTAATAGATTTTTATCACTTTATTCTTTTAATATATTTAGAGACTGTTCAATAAAATAAATCAAATTCTAGTTTCTGATTTATTTTAATAATTTTTTTCAAAATATTACAAATTATAATTGACATTAATTTCTATTTCACGGTAGTATAGGGTTACATTTGATAACTTAAATTAATATGTCATTACTTAGAAAATATGAAATAATGATTCTTTTAACAGAAGAATTTAATGATAGTGAATTAAAAACATGGGTTTTTAATTATGCTAAAAATTTAAGAAAGTTTAGTGTTTGTGATATCTCGGTTATTTCTCGTGGAAAACATAACTTAGCTTATGCCATTGATGAGAAATTAAAAGGAAACTACATTCAACTTAACTTTTCAAGTATGCCAAAATATATTGAAGATTTTTCTCAAATTTTAAAATTAGACTCAAATGTTTTAAGATTTTTAGTCTTCAAGAAAGAATTATAATTTTATTAAACTATTTTAATAAAATTATTTGTAATTCTAATTTGAATATGTTAGAATTCATTTAGTAATTATATCCTCAGTAGCTCAGTGGTAGAGCAATCGGCTGTTAACCGATTGGTCGTAGGTTCAAGTCCTACCTGGGGAGTTTTCAAATTAATAAAATTAGTTAAAAAATAATTAATTGTGTGTCTGTGTCAAGGAGGACATGATTATTCCACAGTTTATGTTTAAACTGCGGAATAAATTATCTAAATTAGTAAGCTAAGCCTAAACTTCTTGTTGTTTCTGCGCCTAGATAAACTCGAACGCTTAAGAAATCAGTAGGACATGCGGTTTCACATCTCTTACAACCAACACAATCTTCTACCCTTGGTGATGAAGCAATTTGGCCAGATTTACAACCATCCCATGGAACCATTTCTAAAACATCAGTAGGACATGCACGTACACATTGTGTACAACCAATACATGTATCGTAAATTTTTACAGTATGAGACATAATTTTTTATAATTTTATTATTTTCGTGTAATACTACAGCAAATTGTGTGAAAAGTCAAATTCGATTAAACTTTTCAAAGTTCTACTTCATTCGTTGAAGTTGTTGAATCGCTAAACGACCAATGTTCACT
>Ga0075156_10000343_pt1 | contig 23561 bp, 24 predicted proteins | sample JI81AbrownDNA_FD_70966 | JGI IMG/M metagenome (GOLD analysis project Ga0075156, IMG submission 70966) | Wastewater effluent complex algal communities from Wisconsin, to seasonally profile nutrient transformation and Carbon sequestration -... | ecosystem: Engineered > WWTP > Effluent > Algae...
TATGCTTGGCGGCCAGACGCAAGCTCCGCCCGTACATGTTCGTACATTTTTCCTTGAACATCTTTTGTAACAAGCTTTGTAATGACGGGCTTTCGTCCCTTCGGCATTTCATCGAGCAGGGTGATATCGAGGTCGCCGTATGCAGTCAAGGCAAGTGTGCGGGGAATCGGTGTTGCAGTCATTGAGAGGAGATGCGGCATACGTTGATCTTTTTTTGCGAGCGCCTTGCGCTGGTTTGTTCCGAATCGATGCTGCTCGTCAATAATAGCGAGTGCAAGGTGCTTGAACTCAACTGACTTATATATGAGTGCGTGTGTTCCAATCAGTATGGGTATTTCTCCATTTTTAACCCACTTCAAGAGCTGGGCTTTTGACATAGTGGTCGGTTTCTCAGGATTCACTTTAGAAGGGAATTTCATACAGCCACTCCCGGTAATGAGTCCTATTTGTATTGGAAGGTGCTTGAAGTACTCAATGAATGATTCAAAGTGCTGCTTCGCCAGTATTTCTGTTGGTGCCATGTATGCAACCTGCAGGTTGCCCCAGTCTTTATCATGTGGCCGAGAAGTAGAGACCGCATATGCAGCCGTAGCTGCAACTGCAGTTTTTCCACTTCCCACATCACCTTCGAGGAGGCGTGACATTGCATGCGATCCTGCAATGTCTCCAAAAATATCGCGCAGCGCTTTCGTTTGCGCGTTCGTGAGTGGAAAGGGAAAGCGCTCTATAAAGGCATCAAGATGTGCCTTGTCTGTTTTAAAACTGTAGGTTGCCGCACTGTCGGAAAGTGCACGCTCGCGTGCTTTTGCGGTTTGTATATAGAACACCTCTTCAAACGCAAAGCGTTTGCGAGCGCTTTGCGCGTGAGTCGCTTTTTTTGGAGTATGTATCCATTGGAGCGCAGTTCCAAGAACAGGAAGATTGTATCGATTCAAGAGGTCCTCGGGAATCGGATCGGTCATTGAGTCGAGGATGCCACGCTCAAAGCATTTCTGTACGGTATGGAAGAACCATTTTGAGGTAATACCTTTTGTTTCTCGATATACCGGGTAGATGGTTTCGTCGAGTTGTTCACTTCCATTAAAAATGGAGTCGTGGCGGTCGATAGGAAGCGAATCAAGTTTTTCGATTTCCGGGTTTGCAATGTAGAGTTTGCCCTCACTTCCGGTTATTTTCCCAGCAAGCTTCACATACATACCATTGGTGAGCATTTTTGCGAGGTATGGCTGATTGAACCACATCACTTTCATACGTGCTGACCCATCCTCAATCCACCCTTCAGCAATTGGTGTGCGACTTCGCCATCCTTTTCGCGTCTTGAGTCCGCCGATGACGCCGAAGACAACAGCATCTTGACCCTTTACGAGGCCACCCACTGACTGGATATCAGAAATGTCTTCGTATCGTTCGGGAAGGTGATAGAGAAGGTCTTCGATAGTCTCTATATGAAGTCGTTTCAATGCACGAGCATGATCAACATCAATACGGAAGTGTTTTGTGAGTGGGTCAGTCGGCAACATGATGGGTTAATAGTAGCAGACTGAGAAGTACCGTATACTAGAGCTTCATTGTAAGTACCTATGGCTCAAAAATCATCAAAAACGCATACAAAAGACTACGGAAAGCTTGCGCTCGCACTCCATAAAAAGCTTGGAGGAAAGCTTGCGGTTGTTTCAAAGCAAAAACTTAAGAATCGTGATGATTGGAGCACAATGTACACGCCTGGCGTGGGAGCAGTCTCAAGTTTCCTTGCGCAGAATCCAGGCGAGGCTCGAACGTATACGATGAAACGAAATACCGTTGCGGTGATTTCTGATGGCTCAGCTGTTTTAGGGCTCGGCAACATAGGTCCCATTGCAGCTTTGCCGGTTATGGAAGGGAAGTGTGCAATTCTCAAGGAAATGGCAGGAGTCGATGGTTTCCCGCTTGTTCTTGATACTCAGGATACGGAGGAGATTATTAAGACGATTATGCACGTGGCACCTGGATTCGGTGGCATTAACCTGGAGGACATCAGTGCGCCCCGATGTTTTGAAATAGAGGAGCGCCTTAAGCAAGTACTTAACATACCGGTCATGCACGATGACCAGCACGGAACTGCGATTGTGGTACTTGCCGGACTTATCAATGCCGCAAAGGTTGTACGAAAGAAGCTTCAGAATCTGAAAGTCGTTATTGTTGGTGCTGGTGCTGCAGGTCGCGCGGTCGCACTCCTCCTCCTTGCTGCTGGTGTACGTGACGTGATTGTGACGGACAGTACCGGCATTGTGTCTACTCGAAGAAGTGGACTCGCTCCATATAAAAAAGAGCTTGCACGTATGACCAATCCTCGTGGGGTCGAAGGGGTCGTTGCAGATGCTGTGGCAGGAGCCGATGCTGTTATTGGGGTTTCAGGACCGGGTACTATTACTGCGGCGCATGTTCAGGCAATGGCACAAGACGCTATTGTATTTGCGCTTGCCAATCCAGTTTCTGAGATTGGAATTGATGAAGCGCGTGCGGCAGGTGCCGTGGTCATTGCGACCGGACGTTCGGATTACCCGAACCAGGTGAACAATGCGCTCGCATTCCCCGGGATATTCCGTGGTGCTCTTGACCGTGGGGTCACTGCGATTACTGAACCCATGAAGCTTGCTGCTGCTCGAAAGATTGCCTCTCTCGTAAAGAAGCCTCACGCTAATGCTATTGTGCCGAGTGTAACCACACCAGGTCTTGTAAAAGCGGTTGCGAGTGTCATACGGTGATTTTTAAACATATACAAAACGGCCGCACCTTGGTGCGGCCGTTTTGTATATGTGCGGTCGGTGGTATTAGGACAAGTGCTTTGAAACGAGCTTTGTCATTTCAAACATGGTCACCGTCTTCTTTCCGTCAAAGACTGCTACAAGCGCAGCATCGCCATTGATGTTTCGCTTATTCTTAGGATCCTGGAGATCATGCTTCTTGATATAGATCCAGAGCTGCTTCACGACCTCAGAACGTGGCATCGGACCTTTGCCAACAACCTGTGCAAGCGTGTCGCTTATTTTCATTGGCTTCATGAACGCTGCATTTGCTTTTGCCATAGTGTGTTCTAAAAATGTTAATTGCTACCAGTCCGACTTTCCTCCATAAGCGGATGTGCCTGTATTGTACGCCATTTACCCCCTCTGTGAAGGGACCCCGTGGATAAGGAAAACCCTTTACAAGGGAGCATGTTTGTGGCGTTCATACTTTCAAATCGCTCTTTAAAGAACATGTATCGGTACATTCTGGACTTTCTGCAGGTCTTTGGGTACGGTAGAAACCAGGTCACAGGAGAAGTCCTTATGGATACTCAGGACATGCAGCGCGTTATTGCCTTGTACCGTGAAGAGTTTGATCGGTTAGGGGTAAAGAAGAAAGATTTTCCGCACTTTGAGAAGCTTATTGAACCATGGCGTGGGCTCGAGCACTGCTACGCGATGCTCGACAAGATGGAACGCTTTCTTGAAGAGGGAGAAATTGAAAAAGCATTCCGTTGGTTGGGCTTTATTCAAGGCTATCTCTGGTCTTGCGGTATCTACAGGCTTGATGAGCTCATGAAACACAATAAGAACGAAACTCAGGGGTAACCCCTACGCAGACCTCCCGGTCTGCGTAGGGGTTTTTATATGTATGTGCGAACTTACAATGCTATTATTGAAGCGTGAAACCAGACAAGCTTCAGAAGATTGCAATGCTTGGGATGTTTGCACTCATCCTTCTCACGTTTGCGATTGCAAACGTTCAGTCGTTTGTGTGGGTGAACTCGAAATGGCTTGTTTCAACGGTCTTGCCTGCTGTTGTGGTGACTGAAACAAATGCGGCCCGTGGTGATGAGGATCTTCCACCATTGGTACGGAACAGTGTTCTTGACCAGGCAGCGCAGCTGAAGGCAGAAGACATGGCAACCCATGGGTATTTTTCTCACAAGAGTCCCGAAGGCATTACTCCATGGCATTGGTTTAGAGAAGCGGGGTACGAGTATGCTTACGCTGGCGAAAATCTTGCTGTGCACTTTACCGATTCATCCACAGTCGTTGACGCGTGGCTCAAATCACCAACCCACCGGGCAAATGTTATGAATACCGACTACACCGAGATTGGCATTGGTACTGCCAAAGGAACCTACGAAGGTTTTGATACTGTGTTCGTTGTGCAGCTTTTCGGTACACCCGCGGTAGTGACACCGACTGTGACTATGCCTGTTTCGGATGTTCTCGAATTGCCGCTTCCGGTAGCAGAGCCAGTCACCGTTGCACAGGTGCCAACGCCGCAACCTGAACCTGAAGTAGTATCTGAAATCAATACATCGATGACTGAGGAAGGTACTGTTGTGTATGAAAGCTATATGGCAACCGTTACTCCTGGTGCGGTACTTGCTGAAACTACCGCTGCTCCTTCAATGGAGGCAGAGACCTCTCTCCTTGCTCGTTTTATTACGTCACCGAGTATGGTGCTTCAAATCGTCTACTCAGTCGTTGGGCTTCTTGTGATGGGGCTTTTGTTCTACACACTTATCTTTGAGTGGAGACATCATCATCCGTTACAGACTGCATACAGTGTGGGATTGCTGGTGGTGATGATGGGGCTATTTCTTCTTCATGCAACTATCACGGGAGGGGTGGTCACATAGCCAACATATATTATCCACTACACAACCGAGTGTTTGGAAGGCGCATAGTATACTGAGTGTGTATTCGTTAAACATGCATCTGATGATAACTTTCGGTCACGGACATTAATTCCGAAAAAACAGCCCTTCGGGGCTGTTTTTGTATACGGTATACTGTTGGACATCATGAATGTCTCACGACCTTCCAATTATTGTGACGAGTGTGGTCCTGTGCAAGCATCACATGCTGCGCTATGGTTCGACAATTTTACAGATGCGCTTGCGTTCGGCCTCATCACGCCGTCATTTCCTTTCTATGAGTGGTGTATGAAAGCGGATGCTGCACTACTCGGTACTCTCGGGTGTGTACTTGCACGGATTGGGGTACCACTCGGTTTCGTTACATTCTCAACTGATCTCACACAAGTATTGTCGGATCGGTCCCGTCTTTTGTGGGAAGAAGCAAATCGCCGAAATATCCAAATGGAACTAATGTGTGTGGGAGGCAAGCCAACAGACATTTTTCGGATACGTCATCATGGAAGAGTTTCATATTTCAAAAGCCTCCCTTTAGCGGTCAAAACGCACGCGCTTCGTATGGACGACAAGGTGCTCTTCAAAGAAAAGATGCGTACCGCAGGACTTCCAGTACCTAAAAGTAGAAGTGCGTGGCGACTTTCACAGGCACTTTCTGTATTTCACGAATTCGGCACCGTATGCATGAAGCCGCGTACGGGTTCAAACGGGAGACATACCTATCCGTTTATACAAACTGAAGTTGATGCAGTCCGTGCGTTCAAAAATGTTCATACAGTATCGCCGTTTGCGAGTGTTGAAGAACACCTGGAAGGTAATCTGTGTCGGGCAACATGTGTTGGTGGTAGATTGCTCGGCTTTCTTGAGTCAGAACACCCGTATGTTGAAGGTGACGGCAGTGCGACAGTAGCTGAACTGGTTGCTCGTAAAAATAATGCACGCGAAAATGGTACTGAAGAAATCGTACTTGATGCGTCTATTTGTGGGTATATAAAGCGACGAGGATATGGCCTTGAGTCAGTGGTACCGAATGGTGTGCGACTTCAAATCACGTACCGAGGTGGCAGGTCAGTTGCATCAACGAATCGTGAGCATGGTCGGAATATTCACCCGTCATTTATTGGACCGATAGAGCAGGCCGCTCGTGTGACTGAACTACCGGTGGTTGGCTTCGATATCATTATTCCTGACCCGCTCGCACCTGCCGATACGCAGCGATGGGGCTTCATAGAAGCAAACTCACTTCCGTGGATCGACCTTCATGCAGTACCGTACTTCGGTGAACCCTGTGACCTCTCAGGAGCGGTGTGGGACATGTGGGAAAAGCAGTACGCTGATTCTCGTACTACGTCGAATTCATAAAAATAGATACAACCCCTCTTTAATAGGGGATTTTACAATCCTCGAAGCAGTGCGCGTCTGGATTGAGTCTGTATATTCGTTCTCTTCCGCGCGCCTGTATCCCAACTGCGTTTACTGATTTAAGTATCTGCAGATGGTGGGTCACTGTTGGTTGCGTGAGTTTAATTCGTTTAGTCAGTTCACCCACAGTCATACCTTCTTTCGACTTACCAAGCATGCAGACTAGGTTATATCGACTGCGGTCACCGACTACCTTAAAGCAGTCGGGGCATAACTCTTCTTCATCACTCGTGACCCATGAGGGACGTGGGTACGTCTGCTCCTCTTTACCAGAGAGCGGTTTCGTTTTGTGATGCTCTTTCCCCAGGGTTTTCTTATTCATAGATACTCGTCTATATTAGAATGCATAGACCATTATCAATATAACGTATCTCTCTGTATGACTCAATCCACAACCTCCACACTTACTCTCATTACAAAACGAAATGGTGCCTCTGTCCCGTTTCAGCAGGAAAAGATTGTGGCTGCTATTAGTAAGGCTATGAAATCGGCGGGTGAGTTTGAAGAAGGTGCAGCAGAGACAGTCGCTCGCTCGGTGGAGAAGCGGCTTGAGGCGAAGAAGCGTAAAGATGAGGGGTTTATGCCTACGGTTGAGGGAGTGCAAGACGAAGTTGAGACCGGACTCATGCTCTTAGGGTTCCTCAGGTCTGCCAAGGCATACATTCTGTACCGAGCGGACCGGGCTGAGAAACGGTTAACGAGCACTGATATTCCTGAACATGTTCGTGCATTGGCTACAGAAAGTAAGAAATATTTCGAGGGCAATCCTCTCGGAGAGTTTGTCTACCTGCGTACCTACGCGCGCTGGATTGAGAACGAGAAACGTCGTGAGACCTGGATCGAGACGGTCGATCGATATATTGCATTCATGCGTGAGAATCTGGGCGAAAAGCTCTCAGAGAAGGAGTACGCCGAAGTGCGTGAAGCAATCCTTAAACAAGAGATTATGCCTTCTATGCGACTCATGCAGTTCGCGGGGGAACCAGCGCGACGTTGTAACACGTGCGCGTATAACTGTACATTTATAGCACCGACGTCACTCGAAGACTTCGCAGAAATCATGTACCTCTCCATGCAGGGGTGCGGGGTAGGGTTTGCAGTCGAAAGTCAGAATATAGAACAGCTGCCACAAATACAGAAACAGATTCCTCAGAAGGCACCTACACATATCGTAGCCGACTCAAAAGAGGGCTGGTGCAATGCGCTTACCTCTGGGCTCACAACCTGGTATGCCGGCAAAGATATAGATTTTGATTTTTCGCGTATCCGTCCTGCGGGTATGCGGCTTCGAACAATGGGTGGCAAAGCATCTGGGCCAGAGCCACTCAGATCGCTTCTCGCATTCGCACGAGAGAAGATTCTGAAACGGCAAGGAAGAAGACTGCGACCGATTGATGTGCATGACATAATTTGCAAAATAGGGGAGTGCGTGGTTTCAGGTGGTGTGCGGCGAACTGCAATGATCAGTCTTTCTGATCTCGATGATGTTGATATGCGAGATGCGAAGAAAGGGCAATTCTTTCTTACGGAACCGCATCGTTCTGTCGCCAATAATTCTGCAGTGTATGCGGTGCGTCCCACTAGCAACGAACTCATGGAGGAATGGGTTGCACTCATGAAGAGTGGATCCGGTGAGCGTGGCATTTTCAATAGGGGATCCTTGTCAGAGACGTTGCCGAAACGACGAGAGGCATACTTTAAGCGTACAGGTTTCATTGGCGAAGATGGCGTGGTTCGAGGTTCGATTGGTACAAATCCGTGTGGCGAAATCATCCTTCAGTCCAAACAGTTCTGTAACCTTTCAGAGGTTATTGCACGTGCGGATGACTCACAGGAGAGTCTTGTACGAAAGGTTCGTCTTGCGGCCCTTCTTGGAACGTACCAGTCTTCTTTGTCAAAATTCAATTACATTTCCAAAGAGTGGGCGAAGCACTGTGAAGAGGAGCGTCTCCTTGGGGTGTCTGTCACGGGTCAGTGGGATTCATCTGCGGCGCGTGATCCGCAGATTATGCGTGCTATGCGGGATGCTGCCGTCAAGACAAACGAACTGTACGCTGAACGTTTCGGGATTAAGCCTTCGTTGTCGGTTACAGCTGTCAAACCTTCGGGCACAGTATCGCAGACGTTTAACTGTTCTTCAGGCATTCATCCTCGTCATGCAAAATATTATATTCGTCGTGTTCGCATCTCAGCGACCGACTCCTTATTCAAGATGCTGAAGGATCAAGGACTTCCGTACTCACCGGAAGTAGGACAATCTGAAGAGAATGCGACCACTTACGTGTTGGAATTTCCAATTGAATCCCCTGGAGATGCGCGGTTCAAAGATGATTTTTCGGCGCTTGAACAGCTTGAGTATTGGAAGGAGGTGAAACTCAACTATACGGAGCATAACCCGTCCGCAACGATTTCCGTTGGAGAGGATGAGTGGATCGGGGTCGTTGATTGGGTACAGCGGAACTGGGATATTATCGGCGGACTCTCGTTCCTTCCTCGGTTTGATCATGTCTACCGTCTTGCGCCATATGAAGCCATCACTAAGGAACGTTATGAAGAGATGAAGTCGAAATTTCCTGTTGTCGACTATTCAAAACTTCTTGCCTATGAACATAACGACGAAACGGAGCAGAAGCGTGAGCTTGCTTGTGCTGGTGGCACGTGTGAAATCGATATTACCTTCCCCTTGGAGACATCCTCTGTAACAGTAAGCACTTCGTAATATGTTATATACGCGCGCAGGAGACACGGGCAAATCCGGACTCTTTGGAACCAAAGAACGGTTTCCAAAGAATCATCCGGTGTATGAAGCATTAGGTACACTTGATGAGCTTAACTCTCTTTTGGGTATCTGCAGAGTATACGCGGCAGGTATAGCTGGCGAGGTAGCTCTTGAAGATGAGATTCATGAGGCTCAAGAAGTGCTCTTCATTATCCAAGCGGAACTCGCAGGGTCCGACATGCACCTAGATATGGCACGTGTGAAAGAAATCGAAACCGTCATTGATACTATCGAAGCGCTCAGCGGTAACCCGCATGCGTTTGTTATTGCGGGCGCCACCAAGATATCAGCTTTTCTTGATTATGCGCGGACGGTCGCTCGCCGAGCCGAGCGAACAGCTATGACGACTGAGGTGCAACGCACCATGTCCGACGCGTCGCGCGCGTACCTTAACCGTCTCTCGAGCCTTTTGTATGCACTTGCACGGTATGCGGCCTCGAAGGAGGGTATAAAAGAAGCATCGCCGTCTTATACGTAATCATTACATCATGAAAAAGAATACAGCGTGGCAGATAGGAGGGCTGGTAGCAGTTGTCGTCCTGGTACTTTTCAGTGTCTCAACGGCCATAGATCGTACTACCACTTCACAAGAGCACGTAGAGGGAACAGCAGCTATCCATACTGCCACCATAACGATCGAAGGGATTTTTGTTGATGAAGATATCCAGTTCACTCACCCCACGACCGTACTCGGAGTATTGCAACAGATGGACGACAGGAATGAAAAGATGGAGCTCACCACGAAGGAGTATTCTGGACTCGGAACACTCGTTGAAAGTATGGGTGGTAATACAAACGGAACAAATGACCAGTACTGGCAATACAAAGTGAACGGGATAATGCCGCAAATCGGAGCGGACAAACTTGAAGTTAAAAGCGGAGATACTATTGAGTGGTATTTCGACAAGACCATAATTCTGGATATATGAGCAAAAAGAACCTTCTTGTTATTGCAGGGCTCCTTATCCTTTGTGGCATTGCAGTACGGTTTTTTCCGCACACCCCTAACATGACACCCGTCACGGCCTTTGCATATATAGGGAGTTTATATCTCGGTCGGAAATGGGCGGTTATGATACCTCTTCTCGTTCTTTTTCTTTCAGATCTGTTAATCGGCTTCTCTGATTGGAAAATAACGCTGTCGGTGTATGGGTCTTTCGTGGTGATCAGTCTACTAAGTTTCGTGGCCACGAAAAGGCGTGCCATATTCCCAGTGGGACTTTCGGTGATTGGTGCATCATTCGTGTTCTTTTTTATTACCAATGCTGCAGTGTGGGCATTTTCTCCCTGGTATGAAAAAAATATTTCTGGACTTTTGTATTCCTACGAACTCGGGCTGCCGTTCTTACGTAACATGTTGCTTGGGGACATACTCTACACCGCTGCACTGGTAGGCTTATTCGAAGCAGGTCTTCTTCTACACCGCCGCCGGTTTATTTTCCAGAAGGTGCTATGCACCTTCGCGTTCTCTCCATCGCCTTACAATAAGTTACATTAGAGCTATGTTTCAACAAAAAGTTTTGAGTATGCAGACGCTCTCATGGTTTATTGTGGCTGCGTTTCTCATCGGCTCGCTGATTGTGTTGCTTGGTGTATTTATCATTGGGGGAGTCGAACTCTTTAGATTTTTACAAGTAGCACTCCTGCAAGCTTTTGGGCTTGGTTTGGCGGCCACTTCCTCACTTTTCTTTTTTGTACGACTGGTATGGGGACTCAACGCTCCTCCGATGGGAATATCTATGGTCTTCTTTGTCATCGGCGCCGCATTATTCGTATCCGTTTCTGTCGGGAGACTCTACATGTTTCAGTATCCGATGTATGTGCAATCGTTTGGTCCTGGGGGCGGACCAGGGTTGCCGCTCCTGAATGTTCTGAGTTTTTTTCAGCATATCGAACAATTTGAGCGGGTAGCTGATATTGCACGTGATCCGAATGATGTGCCTCCACCTCTTACGTTCCTTGATTCCACTACACCGTCGGTATCATTGGTCGACTCGTTTGGTTCAGCAGTAGCAAGCGGTACGCTTGCCTTCGTCGAGGCAGATACTCCTCCTGATGAAGGTGGGGTGGTCCGTGAACTCAATCTTGAGACCACAGAAGTGCTGGCTGAAATTGCCCCTGGCATCACGTTTAATTACTGGACCTTCAATAACACAGTTCCAGGTCCTTTCTTCCGGATACGTGAAGGAGATATCGTGAAGGTTACTATCACTAATAACAAGACGAGTCTGCATCATCATAATGTTGATTTTCATGCTGCGACTGGTCCTGGAGGGGGAGGGAAGGTAAGCGTGGTTGCGCCAGGGGAGACTAAGGAGTTTACCTTCAAAGCCTTGAATCCAGGACTATTTGTGTATCACTGTGCTGTGCCAAACATGGCGGTTCACATGGCACACGGTATGTACGGTTTGATTCTTGTAGAGCCAAAGGAAGGGTTGCCCCCTGTTGATAGGGAATTTTATGTGATGCAGGGTGAAATCTTCACCACAGGGGCAATCGGCAGGAGAGGGTTGCAGGCATTTGATGCCAAGAAGATGATGGAGAGTACTCCGACTTACGTCACATTCAATGGTCGCCCGGATGGTACGGTCGGAAAGATGAAGGCTGAGGTAGGTGATCGGATCCGTATGTATGTAGGTAATGGTGGCGTGGTTCATAGTTCGTCATTCCATGTTGTTGGTGAGATCTTCGATACTGTATATCCCGAGGCATCGATCGGCGGCGCGGTCCTTAAGAATGTACAGACCACCAATGTGCCGGCGGGCGGCGCAACCATTGTAGAGTTTACTGTGGATTATCCGGGTACGTATGTACTGGTGGATCATGCACTTATGCGTACCGATAAGGGTGCATGGGGCACTATCGAAGTCACAGGTCCAGCTAATCCTGAAATCTTCAATGGGGATTTTGGCGAACATGACCACGAAGGTCATCACTGATTCATGGCAACTATCGACATTACAACTATTCCTGATACGTTTTCTGGAGACATCGATTCCAGCGACGCAATCCTAGAGATTTATAGTGAGGACACAAGCATATTCAAGATTCGCCCGCAGCTTGTGGTGTATCCAAAAGATGTTGCTGATCTGGCAACACTCGTTCAATTCGCACGCGAACGTCGCGGTGCTGTATCTTTGACTGCACGCAGTGCCGGTACAGATATGTCAGGAGGTCCGCTTACTGATTCTATTGTTGTTGATTTTGCTCGCTATTTCAATCGGATCAGTCACGTCGAAAAGACATACGCAACAGCGCAGCCGGGTGTGTATTATCGCGATTTTGAGAAAGAGACTTTACGTTACGGGGCTATTTTACCGAGTTATACCGCAAGCAAGGACCTCAATACGGTAGGTGGCATGGTGGCAAATAATTCAGCGGGCGAGAAATCTCTTACATATGGTAAGACAGAGCGATACACTCGTGAGTTGAAAGTTGTGTTACAAGATGGCGTTGAATACCTCTTTCGTAAACTCAGTCGCACAGAACTAGAATCAAAGAAATCACAGAATGACTACGAAGGGGAGGTGTACCGCAAGGTCGATGCCTTGATACATACACATCATGATGCGATCATGTCAGCCAAGCCGCGTGTCAGTAAGAATTCTGCAGGGTACGGTATCTGGAATGTGCGGGATACGGTGCATGACACATTCGATCTTACGCAATTGTTTGTCGGTTCGCAGGGGACACTAGGGTTCATCAGCGATATTACGTTTGATCTTGTAGAAGTGCGCCCCGCATCCCGTATGCTCGTGATGTTTTTACGACCCGAACACATAGAAAAGCTTGGTGCTGTCGTCAACACAGTACTTGCGGAAAAACCAGAGAGTTTTGAGTCATATGACGATAAGACATTTAATGTCATGCTTCGAGTATTTCCAAAGCTCTTCAAGCGACTCGGAGGAAATCCATTTCGTCTTGCAAAGAATTTCTGGCCTGAAATAAAAATGGTGCTGTCGGGAGGTGTTCCGAAGCTTGTGCTGATGGCGGAGTTTGCAGCGCAGACCGATGAGGAGGCATGGACCGCTGCCATGCGTGCAGCGGATGCCGTGCGTGGTGCGTATGGGATTGCTACTCACGTGACAAAGAGTAAGCAGGAGGCAGAGAAGTTTTGGACCATTCGACGCGAAAGTTTCAAGTTACTACGGGAGAATGTGCGGGGTGCACATACCGCTCCGTTCATTGAAGATATTGTCGTTGCTCCCCAGCATTTACCACATTTTCTTCCGCGCCTCTATCAAATCCTTGATGAGTATAAGCTTATATACACCGTGGCGGGACACGTGGGTGACGGCAATTTTCATATCATTCCGCTTATGGATTTCTCCAGACCGGATTTTGTTGACGTGGTGAATGAGGTATCTGATCGGGTGTATACGCTTGTTTCTGAGTATGAGGGTTCTATCACCGGTGAACATAACGACGGACTCATTCGCACACCGTATCTCCGTAAGATGTTTTCGCCCGAGATCATAGCGGTGTTCCAAGAGATTAAGGATATCTTTGACCCATATCGTATATTCAACCCTCACAAGAAGGTCGACCCACGGCCAGATCTTCTGAGGAGTGCGGTCAAGAAAAAGGTTGGTCGGTAACTACCTAACCTCGGTCTTGTTCTCTCAAACCTTGGTCAGCCTCAATTTCATTTACGGAACGACTCATTGCAAATGCCTTTATGAGTGCAAGCGCTACAAAGTAGTACACCAACATTGCAAGTAACGTACTCCACTCAAATATGCTTGATCCTACGCTGTTTGTTCCGAATACAAATCGAAACGGCGCAAGTGGTAGTGCGGTGATTGCATAGATCATTTGTGTGAAGCCGGCAGCACCGTTAGCTCCTAGTAGTTTTAAGACGAAACGGAACAACAGCAGTGCTTCTAGTATATAGAAGATATACCAAATAATTTATGTCGAACGGTAGAGCGTAGTGTCTTTTGTCATATTTTTAGTGCGTTACGCTTTATTGATTGTCACTATTGTCACTGCCTCCCGGTAGGGTGACCTCGATGCGTGTGTTTTCTTCTTCCTGCGCCTTCTGTGATGAGAAATACCAAAATCCTGCAACAAGCGCGACAACAAGGACTAGTAGTAGACCGGTGTTGAGTGATGAATTATTCATGTTATGGGTTGATTAGAAAATATTAAACGTATAGGTATAATCGTACAGTACCAATGGGCACATGAATTTCTCATGAAGGAATGATGAGGGCGGGAATTGTATGTTCGGAGACGCAGGGATTCGGTCACGAATAATTTTTGCTCCGCAAAAATTTCCGCGACCCCGTCTCCTTCGCCCTGGTTCGCCTTCGACTCACATCAGAGCTTCAGTCCGACTTTCTCATCCTGCCTCTATCAGCAGAAACAAAAATGCTCTCGGCAGAAGCCGGAGCATTTTTGTTTTGCGGAGACGCAGGGATTCGAAACTTACAGTTTCGGTACACCTTTAGGCTTTTTTGTTCGCTTATCGCTCCAAAAAATCACTAAAGGTCTTCGAATCCTAAACAGTGCCCCGCACTGTTTATCTCGCTTCACTACGTTCAGCGGAGACGCAGGGATTCGAACCCTGGAGGGCTTTTAGACCCTGCCTCGTTAGCAGTGAGGTGCTTTCGACCACTCAGCCACGTCTCCATATATTCACTTTGTTCATATGGAGCCCGCTCACGCGGTTCCGTGACGAGTGGTCCGACACTTGTGTGTCGGTTCGGAAGAAAACAGTTTCTTCCTCACCCAGCTCAGTCACGTCTCCAAGCGTTCTCTTGAACGGGGTTAGGATACCATATCTGGTTAGTGCGCCAAAGCGAGGCACGTTATTGAAGCGGGTCTATAGGGAAGGAGAGCTGTACGGGCAGCAGTAAGGGTTGCTCCGGTTGTAAGTACGTCATCAACAAGAAGGATGTGTTTTCCTGTAACTCGTATTGGGTCAGAGACCTTAAACGCACCGTCTAGATTTTTGAGTCGGTCGGATTTGGAGAGGTCGGTTTGTGGCCGGGTGTTTTTTATACGAACAAGAAGGGAAGGTTCGAGGAGTAATGAAGTGCGTTGCGCTGCACGCTTTAGAATTTCTTCAACTTGATTGTATCCACGGGACCGTTTTCGTGTAGGGGAGAGAGGTATTGGTGCAATAATCTCATATCGGTTCGGAGTATATTCCAGATGCATCAAAAAGAGCGCGCCAAGCAGGTTAAGTGCATGTTCATTTCCATGAAACTTTGCTTCATGAATCAATGCACGTGTCTTTGGGTCACGAAAGTCACTGAGCGTAATGGTGCCATGTACATTTTTTTCAAAAAAAAGATACGGAATATCACTGATACGAAGTGCGCGTACCGTACAGAGTTCCACGCTCGGCGGAAAGACAAAATCAAGGAGACGTATGAACACATCAGAGGTACTCATTACATGCATATCGTATCACTAATGGTAGTATAGAATGACACGCGCACATGGCTTTTGATCTTTCAGCGCTCAGCAAGCTCTTTAAGCGGGACTCTTCCGCTTCTTTTGGGCGTGCCGGTGCTATTGGTGTTGATATTGGGTCATCTTCTATAAAAGTAGTGCAGCTCCGAGATTTGCGTGGCACACCAACCCTCCTTACATATGGAGAACTTCAGCTTGGCCCTTACGAAGGAGTTGATATTGGTCGCGTCACCCACCTTCCTGCAGAGAAAGCGGCAACTGCACTTACCGATATATTGAAAGAAGCCGGTACAACTGGGACTGATGTTGCGTTCAGTATTTCATACAATTCAAGCTTTATAAGCACTATGCTTATTCCAACACTCGATCAGGCTCAACTGAGCTCAATGATTTCTGTGGAGGCACGCAAATACATACCCGTCTCTCTTTCAAAAGTTACACTCGATTGGGTTCCTGTCGGTATCGCAGAGAAGGAGAGGGCAACACGGGTATTGGTATCTGCTATTTATAATGAAGCAACAGAATGGTACCAATCAATTATGCGTGCGGGGTCACTCGCAGTAGTCGCTAATGAGATTGAAATTTTCAGTGCTATTCGGAGTGTTGTCTCCCCGAAAGACGATACGGTTGCAATACTTGATTTAGGGACCGTATCTACTCGGCTCTATATAGTTGCAAAGGGGGTGGTAAAGAGAACACACAGTATTCCACTTTCTGGAACAGATATTACTGCGGCACTTGCTGAAGAACTGGGTATTGAATTTGAAAGGGCAGAGGAGATGAAACGAACATTTGGACTTACCGGTGATCCAGCGGAGCCTCGGGTACAGAAAGTTATATTATCGCAGGTAGAACGCGGTCTTCGCGAGATTCATACCGTTATCAAACGGTATGAAGCGTCCGATGATGCGACGGTACAGAGAGTGATTCTGAGCGGCGGCGGTGCACTGCTACAAGGACTTCCTGCATACGCCCGCGACATGTTCTCTCTCCCGTGTGTAATCGCAGAACCATTTTCAAAAGTTGCATATCCTGCATTTCTTGAACCAACGCTTGCGCAGGGGGGTGCATCATTTTCTGTTGCGCTCGGTGCTGCACTTCGTGTGTATCGACAAAACTAACGCACGTTACAACAACGCTGTCCACAGACTTTCTGTTACGTGCGTACCATACCAGACGTATACTATATGCGATGACGTACATTCCTCGTTCTTCCTCCTCGCTTCCTGACTCTGTCGGGGCTATTCCTACAGTTGTCCGCAAAAAGCGGACTTTCCGAGTGTTCCATATACTCGCCTCACTTTTGTTTGCAATTTCAATTGTGGGAGCAGTGGGTGTGTTCCTCCTCGGTCAATATACTGAAAGTAAGTTGGATGAGGCTCGTATTGCACTTGAAAAAGCGAGTGACAGTAATGATAAGCAGCGTGTAGACGCAGTGGGTACATTTGATCAACGACTTGAGACCGCAAATATTCTTTTGAATCAGCACCTTGCTCCATCCAAGGTATTTAATAAATTGGAAGAAATCACGAAAGAGACCGTTCAGTTCACAAGCTTTACGTATGAGTACGAGCCTGGTTTTGAAACAACGCTCCAGTTTTCCGTAAATACCACTGAGCTTTCATCCGTTGCACTGCAGCGTTTGAGTCTTGCTGCAAGTACTATCTTTTCAGAATTTGTAATGCGCGACATTGCCATGGAATCTGAAGCCCAGAGCGAAGAAGACGAAGAGGGTGAACAGGAAGAAGTTTCTGGCGTCCAGGCTGATTTTGCAGGTGTTCTCGATACCGAGCAGTTTGCCTATACAGCACAGTCGGCAGCGCCGGTAGTCGAACAGGAAGTCGTTGAGACTACCGAAGTAGCGACAAGTACCGAAGAGGTAATTGAATAAATTATGTTCCGCACCCTTACACCAGTACTTTCAATCCTTGCAGCGCTTGCAATTTTCTTGCTGTTTATTAAGCCGCAGTATGCTGAGGTGCAGGCAGTACAAAAGGAGACTGCCGCATATGAGCAGGCGGCGCAGGATTACGCAAGCTTCCGTCAGAAGATTGATGTCCTAGAGTCTAAACATGAAAATGTGAGCGTTGTAGAACGAGATCGCCTTGACCTGTTTGTTCCGAAGGAGCTTGATACTACTCAGGCATTCGTTGATCTTGAATCACTCGCGAAGCAAAACTCTATGCTCTTTGGTAACGTGCAGATTATTGAGGATACGACACTTACCAGCATGGATGACAATCTGGTTGAATACGATGAGTATGGTAATCCGCTTGAACCATCAAATGAGCCAGAACATGCAGATCTCGGGTTCGCGGTAATTGGTACCTACGATCAATTTAAGGAATTCCTGAGTGAACTCGAACGAAGCCTTACGCTCTTTGAGGTTACTCACATTGAAACTGAGGTGAGCGAAGGTGCCTTTATGCAATTTGATATGACGGTCCGCACCTATTCACTTCCTTCAGTAACCGCATCATAGTTATGAAACCACTACTCAAAAATCTTATAATCGCACTCAGTATCACTGTTCTACTTTCTGGTGCTTATATTATGTTCGGTCGCTCGTCGAGTGATATCGATTCGTCGCTTGGTGGTGCAGCAATGAACCCTGAACTTTTGGTGCGCAGCCAGGAGATATTCGAAAATACCAATCGAATTGATAACTATCGAATGGACACCGGTATACTTTCAGATCGAAGATTTACTTCGCTTGCGAATACACGCGTTGATTTGAACGCGTTTGATGTTGGTTCCGGACGCACAAACCCGTTCGCTCCGGTGCAATAAGTATTTCACTCTGAGTGAGTGATTGGGGTGGAGTACTGTGGTATTTCTATGAATCTTCTTGCGTTACTCACAGAGAAAAAAGTCATCGATGGCGCAATGCAGAAGCGTGTGCTTGAACGTGCAACCCAGGAAGGTGTTTCATACGAGAAAATTCTCCTAGATGAAGGTGTGGATGCAGATCAAATACGAACTGCAATTGGAGAATATGTTGATCTGCCGACACGAGCGATGCATGACTATGACCGCGTGCCTCCGGCAGTACTTAAGTATTTGTCTGAAGAAGCTGCGCGTCACTACGGCATTATCCCGCTTGCACTCGAGGACGACGTGCTTATTGTTGGTATCACCGACCCGGAGAATCTTGCATATCGCGATGTTTTAAATTTTATCACCGCGAAGGACCATATCCCGTATAAGCTCGTAGTAATTCTTGAGCGGGATTTCGAAGGTGCTATCAAATCATACGAAAACCTCACGGAAGAAGTAGATGAGGCACTGAGCGTCCTTAAAACGGAGTTGAGTCACGATGAAGAAGAGGAGACTCCTGCACAGAAAAAAAAGGACGCGGTCGTAGGTCAGGATGTTGAACATATTAAAGAAGATGCGCCGGTCACCAAGATTGTTGCCACGATACTTCGGTACGCAGTAGATGGCGGTGCTTCAGACATCCATGTTGAACCTCGCGAGCACAATACGATTGTGCGGTTTCGTGTAGACGGGCTCTTGGTACGAAGCTTGGAGTTGCCCCGCAAGGTGCATCAAGCGGTAGTTGCGCGTATCAAAATTCTTTCCTCACTTCGACTTGATGAAAAGCGTAAGCCACAAGACGGTCGTTTTTCTGCAGCAATCGATAACCACTCTATCGACTTTCGTGTTTCCACGTTGCCGACAAGCCATGGAGAGAAGGTGGTGATGCGTATTCTCGACTCTTCGGCCGGGGTCCGTTCGCTTGAAGACACGGGTATCTCACCGCATAACCTGCAACTCATACGGCGCGCTATCGCAGAACCGTACGGCATCATTCTCATCTCAGGGCCGACCGGCTCTGGAAAGTCGACGACGCTGTACGCGATGTTGAACGAAGTTGACCGTGTGGGACTGAACGTTCTTTCGCTCGAAGATCCAGTTGAGTACAACATGGAAGGAATTTCGCAGTCTCAGGTACGGCCTGAAATTGGTTATACATTTGCAAATGGTTTGCGTACCGCCCTCCGCCAGGACCCGGACGTAATCATGGTGGGTGAAATTCGAGACAAAGAAACTGCACAGCTTGCGATTCAGGCTGCGCTCACCGGTCACTTGGTGCTTTCCACAATTCACACTAATAATGCTGCAGGAGTAGTGCCTCGACTTGTCGACATGGGTGTTGATCCGTATCTTATTGCACCGACGCTAAAGTTGGCTCTTGCACAGCGTCTTGTGCGACGCATTTGCGACGGTTCAGGAAAGAAGGTTCCAGTCTCGGGTAGTATAAAAAAGATGATTGACGGACAATTTGCAACATTGCCTCCAGAGTATCAAAAACTCATCCCGCAGTCCGATCACGTGCTCTTTATCGAACCTACTCCTTCGTGTTCAAGCGGTACTAAAGGACGTGTGGCGGTCATGGAGGCAATCACTGTAAATGACGAAATCGAGAAGCTTATTCTCAAGGGGGTTACGGAAGATGAGATAGTGCAGATTGCTCGAAGGAGTGGTTTCATGAGTATGCAGGAGGATGCAATCATTAAAGCACTTGAGCATAAAATTCCGTTTGAAGAAGTAAGTACATTGTCCGGAACACTCCTGGTTTCTGATGAAGCTGAAGATGAGGCACGAAAACTCAAGCAGGTTATACCGGAAGAGGTCCCTGTCGATAACCCCTCGATTTAAACGGGGGGCAGAGTATAATAATGCTATTACCGTATGAAAATACTTCTTGTTGATGACGACGCTTTTCTGCGCGATATGTACGCAGTAAAGTTTGGCGAACTAAAGCACGAAGTCGATGTTGCTGAAAATGCCGAGATGGCTCTCGCAAAGCTTCGCGAGCAGGACTACGACGCAGTATTGCTCGACATGATTATGCCGGGCATGACCGGAGTTGAGCTCCTTACCCGTATCAAGTCCGAGAAGATTGGAGGAAATCCAATTTGCATCATGCTCTCTAATCAGAGTGAAGAGACTGATAGAACAGCAGCGGTTGCGGCGGGTGCAGTGGGATACATCATTAAGGCAGAACGTATTCCAAGTGAGGTGGTAGAAGAGGTGTTGAAGTGTGTGGGGAAGTAGTAGTCACAAAGTTTATTTCAAGATAGGTTCCTTGCTATATGGCATCAGTCGACTATACGCGCGAACTCGATGACATTATTGATATCGTGATTGCGGAAAAAGGTTCCGACATCCACCTTTCCGGGAACTCGCATCCGATTATTCGAGTCGACGGATCATTGATACCGCTTGTTAAAAAGCCGGTATTAGACTCGCATGATGTCGCGGGTTTTGCATCAGCACTCCTTACTAAGGAACAGCGCGAGCGTTTCCTTGCAACTCGCGAGATCGACTTTTCATATGCGGCAAAGAATAGTGTGCGGTTTCGTGGCAACGGTTTCTTTCAGCGAGGAACTATGTCCATTGCGCTCCGTCACATACCAAATGTAATCAAGACGTTTAGTGAGCTCTCGCTACCACCTATCCTTGAAGGCTTTACACAGCGTCCACAAGGATTCTTCTTGTGTGTGGGTCCTGTAGGGCAGGGTAAATCAACAACCCTTGCGGCAATGGTTGAACTTATTAATCAGACACGTTCTGAGCATATTGTGACAATCGAGGATCCAATTGAGTTCATCTATGAACCAAAGAAATCTTTGATTGACCAGCGTGAGGTGCGCGTAGATACGGCTGATTTCCATACGGGACTTCATTCTGCTTTTCGTCAGGACGTAGACGTCATTCTTGTTGGTGAGATGCGTGGACAGGATACTATCGCAACTGCAGTGACTGCTGCAGAAACAGGACATCTTGTGCTTTCGACGCTTCATACAAATAACGCTGCGCAAACTATCGATCGTATTATCGATACATTTCCAGCGGGACAGCAGGATCAGATTCGTGTACAGCTCTCGGGCTCGCTCACGGCGATCTTTTCACAGCGCCTCATACCACGCATTTCGGGCGGTCTTGTTCCTGCATTTGAGCTTCTTATCAACAACGCCGCAGTTTCAAATCTTATTCGTGAACGTCGCACTCATGAGATACAGACTGTCATTGAGACAGGAACCGAGCATGGTATGATCGATATGAATCGTTCACTGACTGGGCTTGTGCAGCGCGGTGAGATTACGGTTGAGAACGCATTTGCGTACTCACCAAATCCAAAAGCACTGGAACGATTGATGTAAGACGATATAAAAATCGCGCATGTTATTTTCATACAAAGCAACAGATAAGTCAGGCATCCCACGAGAGGGAACCGTCGACGCACAAAGCGTTGAGTCTGCAATCGAGACCGTAGAATCTCGCGGGTACACCGTACTTTCAGTAAACCCTTTGGCTCGCGAAGGTGGTTCGCTCCTTAATTTCGAAATTACGTGGTTTGAGCGAGTATCAAACAAAGAGGTGGTGATTTTGTCCCGACAAATCGCTACACTTTTTGAAGCGCAGGTTTCTGCGCTCCGCATTTTTAGACTTCTTGGTGCTGAGAATCAAAACAAAAAGCTTCGCAAAGTCATGGATGACGTGAGTAATAACCTCCAGGGGGGAAGTTCAATTTCTCGCGCACTCTCACGGCATCCGGATGTCTTTTCGGACTTCTATGTCAGTATGGTACGTTCTGGTGAAGAGTCGGGAACCCTCGAGAAGACTTTCAATTACCTTGCGGACTACCTTGATCGTATGTATCAGGTTGTGTCGCGCGCCCGCAACGCCCTCATTTACCCTGCATTCGTGATTAGTGTGTTCATCGGTGTGATGGCACTCATGCTCACCTTGGTGATTCCGTCGATTAGTAAGATTCTTCTCGATACCGGACAGGAAATACCAATTTATACGAAGATTGTTATTGGGCTCTCAAACTTTGTTTCAGGATATATCGGTCTCATCCTGGTCCTTCTCGTACTCTTCGGGCTCGTCTTCTGGCAGTTTCAAAAGACAGATTCTGGAAAGCGGACAATTGATGAATTCAAACTCGCAATTCCAGGAGTTGGTTCGTTGTACGAGAAACTCTTTTTGACTCGTATTTGTGACAACCTCTCAACCATGCTCGCTTCTGGTATCTCGATGGTTCAGGCCCTAGAGGTTACTGCAGAAGTGGTAGACAACGCGGTGTACAAAGAAATCATCGAGAATGTCATTATGGAAGTGAAAGGAGGTCGTTCGTTCGCTGACGCGATTGGGGAATACCCTGAAATCCCGGGAGTGTTGGCTCAGATGAGTAAGGTGGGTGAGGAAACCGGAAAGCTTGGCGACATTCTTGAGACACTCTCAACATACTATCGCCGCGAGGTGAACAACGCAGTCGATACACTCATTGGTCTCATTGAGCCAGCCATGATTGTTCTTCTTGGTCTTGGTGTGGGAGTCCTTTTGGCATCGGTACTTATGCCAATCTACAATATCACTGCGTCTATTTAGTAGTTTTTACCATTTAAAAATCGACACACGAGATGTGTGTCGGTTTTTTCTTGTCCACACATATATATAATGAGCAAAAAACAGGGTCTATAATGGTATTAAGCCACATCACGTGGAGCAGTAATTACATTTTGTATATTTATGATGACCAACACGAACGGGCGAGGCTTCACGCTCATCGAGCTCCTCGTAGTAATCGCGATCATCGGTATCCTCGCATCCGTTGTACTCGCATCTCTTAACTCAGCACGCGATAAGGGTGCTGATGCGGCGATTAAGTCAAACCTTAACAACGCTCGTGCACAGGCAGAGTTGTTTTACGACAGCAACGCTCGTACATACACAACAGTTTGTACTACTGGTACCAATCATATTGGTGCTCTTGTTTCAGCAGCAACTGGAGTAGGAGGTACTGCAGCAACATGTGCTGACACTGCTACTGCATGGGCAGTACAGAAGCAGCTCATGAGTACTACACAGTTTTACTGCGTAGACAGCACTGGAGCAGCAACAACGACTGCGGCAAGCAGTATCACTGCTGACACAGATCTCGTCTGCGGCTAGTCCCAAGAATATTCAAACAAAAAACACCCTTCAGGGTGTTTTTTGTTGTGTGTATTAAAACTGAAGGTTCGGGGTTTTGCCCACAATGGTTTAGAATAATGGCATGGATTGGATTCTATACACCTTCTTTTTTGGTCTGGGCGCGATTGTGGGAAGTTTTCTTAATGTGGTCATCTATCGTCTTCATACGGGGAAGTCATTGGGTGGAAGATCGCACTGCATGAGTTGTGGGGAAGCGTTGTTATGGTACGAGCTTGTGCCTGTTGTTTCGTATCTTTTCTTGCGCGGGCGATGCAATATGTGCTCCTCATACATTCCGTC
>Ga0075156_10000345_pt1 | contig 23515 bp, 21 predicted proteins | sample JI81AbrownDNA_FD_70966 | JGI IMG/M metagenome (GOLD analysis project Ga0075156, IMG submission 70966) | Wastewater effluent complex algal communities from Wisconsin, to seasonally profile nutrient transformation and Carbon sequestration -... | ecosystem: Engineered > WWTP > Effluent > Algae...
CACCCCCAACAAGGATTGGCCGATCAACCCGCTGGTGCCCGCCAACAGCAAGCGCCGAGGCTCCGAGGTGGCGGACATGTGGCGTTCAGCGGGCCGGAGCGGCCGCCGCCGCGCTGCGGCCGCATGGATGGTGCGCAGTCCGCATCATCGGTGTGGCGCTTCCAGCCGCGGCTTGCCGGGTCAGGGCTTGCGCAGGAGGCGTGGCCCAGACGAGCCGGGCCGCTGTCCGGAAGACGACGGGCCATTGGCCGGTCGAGGCGACGCGTGGCCTCCGCCGTGGGCCGGCTTGTGCGTGGCGTGTGAACCCGCCGGTGCGCGTGAAGCGCCAGGCTGGCCCGGTTTGCCGCCGGGTGAACGGTGATCGCTGCGCCCGCCGTCGTTGCGCGCGGGCGCCGACGAGCGGTCCCCGCCCCGGTCGCTGCCACGCCCAGTGTTACGGCCGCCGTGGTGGCCGCCGCCACCGCCACCGCCTGCGTTGCGGCGGGTGCCACCAACGCCGATGGTCATGCGGCCGAGCACGATGGGCTCGGCCTTCTCTCCGGCCGGAGGCTCGAAGCCGGGCACCACCTCGCGCGGGATCGAGCGCTTGATCAGCTTCTCGATGTCGCGCAGGAAAATGTCCTCGTCGACGCAGACCAGCGAAATCGCCTCGCCCTGCGCACCAGCGCGGCCCGTGCGGCCGATGCGGTGCACATAGTCTTCCGGCACATTGGGCAACTCGAAGTTCACCACGTGCGGAAGCTGGTCGATGTCGATGCCGCGCGCCGCGATGTCGGTGGCCACCAGGACCTGCAGGTCACCGGTCTTGAATTCGGCCAACGCCTTGGTGCGGGCACTCTGGCTCTTGTTGCCGTGGATGGCCATCGCGCTGATGCCTTCCTTGTCCAGGTACTCGGCCAGGCGGTTGGCGCCATGCTTCATGCGGGTGAACACCAGCACCTGATGCCAGTTGCCCTCGCGGATCAGGTGGGCCAGCAGTTCCTTCTTGCGCTCGCGCCCGACAGGGTGCATCTTCTGCGCAATGGTTTCGGCGGTGGCATTGCGGCGTGCCACCTCGATCAGCGCCGGCTGGTTGAGCAGGCGGTCGGCCAGCGCCTTGATTTCGTCGCTGAAGGTGGCTGAAAACAGAAGGCTCTGCTTCTGCTTGGGCACCACCGCGAGCACCTTCTTGATGTCGTGGATGAAGCCCATGTCGAGCATGCGGTCGGCTTCGTCAAGCACGAAGATCTGCACATGGCTCAGGTCCAGCGTGCCTTGCTGGTGGTGGTCCAGCAGGCGGCCGGGGGTGGCCACCAGGATGTCCACGCCTTTGCGCAAACGGTCGATCTGCGGCTGCATGCCGACCCCACCGAACATCACCATGCTGGTCAGAGGCAGGTACTTGCCATAGATGCGCACGCTCTCCTCGACCTGGGCGGCGAGTTCGCGGGTGGGGGTGAGAATCAGTGCACGGATGGCCACACGGCCCTTGGCATCACGCTGGGTGCCCTGCGCCGCAAGGCGGTGCAACATCGGCAAGGTGAAGCCGGCCGTCTTGCCGGTACCAGTCTGGGCGCCGGCGAGCAGGTCGCCGCCATTGAGCACGGCGGGGATCGCCTGCAACTGGATCGGGGTGGGTTGGGTATAGCCTTGTTCGAGCACGGCGCGAACAAGCGGTTCGGCCAAGCCGAGGGTTTCAAAAGTCATGGAAGCTCATGGGAGCGTTGCCGGCCCGCCGCCCGCGATTTGCTCGGGGCACCAGCCTGGGGCCCGGCTAGAAGGGGTGCGGTTGGCCTCGGAGAGAGGTGCACCGCTGTCAGAACTGACAAGCCACCGCCGAGGCTGGACCTCAAGCAGGGATGCCCGCAGTGTAGCAGGCTGAGGGTTTGCCCCGATCTGCGGAACAGGCAGGCATTTGGTGCCGCCCATGAAAAAGGGCCGGGTTTCCCCGGCCCTTCCATCTGCCGATTCAGTCGAATCAGTAGGTGCTCACATTCAGGCGGCCGCCGGTCACCGTCTTGCCGGCCATCGAAGCGGTGGCGGTGGTGGTGCCCAGGATCGCGGCCTTCAACTGCGCAGCCGTCAGCCCAGGGTGGGTCTTGGCGTACATCGCGATCGCGCCGGTGACGTGGGGCGTCGCCATCGAGGTGCCGCTGTAGCTGGCGTACGAGTTGGTCGGCACGGTGGAGAAGATGCCGGCGCCCGGTGCGCCCAGGTCAACCGAGGTCACACCCCAGTTGGAGAAGCTGGACATCGTGCCGTTGCTGTTCAGCGACGCCACCGAAATCAGGCCTGCGCTGGTGTAGCTGGCCGGATAGTGGGGAGCCGAGTCGATGTTGGACGAGCCATTGCCGGCAGCCGCGACGAACAGGATGTTCTGAGCTGCGCCCGCGTCGATCGCGTCCTTCAGGGCTTGCGAGAAGCCGCCACCGCCCCAGGAGTTGTTGGTCGCCACCAGGTTCAGGTTGTGGCGAACCTTCAGGTCGGTGATGTAGTTCACCGACTTGACCGCGTTGGCCGTGGTGCCACCGCCTGCACCCAGGAACTTGACGTGCACCATCTTGATCTTCCAGCACATGCCGGCCACGCCGGCACCGTTGCCGCCCTGGCCGCCAATGGTGCCGGAGACGTGGGTGCCGTGGTCGTCACCCGTGCCGTCATAGACCGACTTGTTGCCGCCGTCGAAATCCCAGCCGTGGGTGTCGTCGATGTAACCGTTGCCGTCGTCGTCGACGCCGTTGCCGTCGATCTCGTTCTTGTTCTTCCAGTGGTTCTTGGCCAGATCAGGGTGGGTGTACTGGACGCCCTCGTCGATCACGCCGACCAGCACGCCCTTGCAGTTCTCGTGGCCGTTGTTCCAGGCGGTACCGGCTTGGCTGCCGTACTGGTTGGTGAACAGCGGCGAGGCCGAGCCGTACATGCCCCACAGTTGGCCGTTGGTGTAGTAGGTGTCGTTGGAGACAGCGGTGGTCTGGTAGATCCAGTTCGGCTCGGCGAAGTCCACTGCGTCCTGGGCATGCAGGGCCCGAACGGCCGCTGCGATGCTGGCGCCCTGCGGCAGGCTGATGCGATGCAGGTCACCACGCACGCGCTCGAGCACCTTGGCGCCGACCTTGGTCAGGGCGAGGTCGCGCAGTGCCTTGGCCACACCGGGCTTGAACTGAACCAGCATTTCTGCGGGGACGAACTTGCGATGCGAATCCTGCAACTCGGCCACGACCTTGTCGGGCTGGCCGCCGGCGAACGAGGCGCCGGAAAGGATCGCCAGAGCCGAGGCGATCAGGGTGTGTTGGAAACGGGGCGTCATACGGGCCATGGAACAACTCCTGAAAAGGACGTGAGACCGATGTGATGTCGAGCCCGAAGGCGAGCCCGGCAAAGAACCTCCATCCTCACGGAGGTGGCTGCTTCTGTCGACCCTGCAGCCTAGGGAGGGGGAAACGCGTGATTGAAATTGCTTGTGATTTGTCTAAGGCCGTGCAGGGCTCGGCACATTCCGAACCTGCATGGCCTGGTTCCGGGGTTGATCAGAAGCCGCTGACGTCCAGGCGGCCGCCGGTGACTGTCTTGCCAGCCAACGCAGCTGTAGGCACCGCCGCAGCCAGGATGGCGGCCTTGATCTGCGCCGCGGTCGAGCCCGGGTGCAGCGACGCGTAGAGCGCTGCGGCGCCCGTCACGTGAGGCGTGGCCATCGAGGTTCCGTCGTAGGCTGCATACCCTGGTGTGAGCACGCCGTTGACCGTCTTGGGCACGGTCGACCAGATCGCCGAGCCGGGCGCGCCCAGGTCGACCGACACCACGCCATAGTTCGAGAACCCGGATTTTTTGTTGTTTTTGGTGATCGCGGCCACCGAGATGATGCTGGGGCTGGTGTACGAGGAGGGGTAGTGCGGCTTCTTGTCAGTGTTCTGGCCGATGCCAATCAGGTTGCCATTGCCTGCCGCCGCCATGAACAGGATGTTCGCGGCGCCAGCACGGTCGATGGCGTCCTTCAGGCCCTGCGAGAAGCCGCCGCCACCCCAGGAATTGTTGGTGGCCACCAGGTTCAGGCCGTGGCGTGTCTTGAGATCGGTGATGTAGTCGACCGCCAAGATTGCATCCGCTGTGGTGCCGCCCTGGTCCCCCAGGAACTTGGCATTGACGATCTTGACCTGCCCGCAGATGCCGGCCACGCCGGTGCCGTTGTTGCGAATCGCGCCAATGGTGCCGGAGACGTGGGTGCCGTGGTCGTCGCCCACGCCGTCGAACGTGGAGTTGTCGTCGCTGACGAAATCCCAGCCGTTCACGTCGTCGATGTAGCCATTGCCGTCGTCATCGATGCCGTTGTTGGCAATCTCGCCCGGGTTGCTCCAGATGTTGGCAGCCGTGTCCGGGTGGGTGTTCATGACGCCCTCGTCGATCACGCCGACCACGACATCGGCGCTGCAGTCCTTGCCGGCGTTCCAGGCTTCAGCCGCCTGGCTTCCAAACGCGTTCTGCTTGCCCGGCGAGGTGTCGCCGTAAACGCCCCACAGGCTGCCATCGGCGTAGTACGGGTCGTTCGGCGCTGCCTGGGTGGTGTAGAGCCAGTTCGGCTCGACGAAGCGAACGGCGCTCTCTGCGCGCAGGCGGCGGATTGCGGTGCTGACCGACAGCCCCTGGGGCAGCCGCACAAGGTGCAGGTCACCGTCGGCCGCGGCGCGCAGGGCCTTCACCGAACGGGCGCCAAGCTTGGACAGCAGTGCCTCGCGTGCGGCGGCCGGGTGGCCACCCCGGAACTGAACCAGCACGTCGGAGGCAACGTAGCGCAGGTCGGTGCGGAGCAGGTCGGCGTCGACCTGATCAGGGCGGGCCTGGGCCGTCAGGTGGGTGCCCAGGGCGGCAAGCGCAGCCACGGCGATCAGCGCGCGTTGGAATCGGTTCTTCATGCGAGGGTTGAACTCCATCTGTGGTTCGGTGGGCGCCGCAGGATCACCGCGACGGGCATCTGATTGTGGCCAGTCCACCGGGCTGCCAGGAGCCCGATTGGCACGGGCAGGCACTGGTATTGATGTTTGTTGACCGTGGCCGGCTGTCGGCTCGCCCGGGCGATAATCAGGGTTTTTCCGGCCATCAGCCCCGGGGGTCCGGGGCCAAAGCGCCGGACCGCCCGTGCGCGCCATGCCGCGTCGCCGGCAGCCCCACTCCAGGATACCCAGCACCATGGCGCAATACGTCTTTACCATGAACCGCGTCGGCAAGATCGTGCCGCCGAAGCGGCAGATCCTGAAGGACATTTCCTTGTCCTTCTTCCCTGGCGCCAAGATCGGCATGCTGGGCCTGAACGGCTCGGGCAAGTCCACGCTGCTCAAGATCATGGCCGGGGTGGACAAGGACATCGAGGGCGAAGCCACGGCGATGCCCGGCATCAAGATCGGCTACCTGCCTCAGGAGCCCCAGCTGAACCCGGACCAGACCGTGCGCCAGGCCGTCGAAGAGGGCATCGGCGGTGCACTGGCGGCGCAGAAGCGCCTTGAGGAGGTTTACGCGGCCTATGCGGAGCCAGACGCTGACTTTGACGCGCTGGCCACCGAGCAGGCCGAACTGGAAGCCATCATCGCCGCCTCGGGCGGCGAGAACACCGACCACCTGCTGGACATTGCCGCCGACGCGCTGCGCCTGCCGCCCTGGGACGCCAACATCGGCAAGCTCTCTGGCGGCGAAAAGCGCCGTGTGGCGCTGTGCCGCTTGCTGCTGAGCAAGCCTGACATGCTGCTGCTCGACGAGCCCACCAACCACCTTGACGCGGAAAGCGTGGACTGGCTGGAGCAGTTCCTCAAGCGATTCGGTGGCACCGTGGTGGCCATCACCCACGACCGCTACTTCCTCGACAACGCAGCCGAGTGGATCCTTGAACTGGACCGCGGCTACGGCCACCCCTACAAGGGCAATTACTCCGACTGGCTGGACCAGAAAGAGACGCGGCTGGAGCTGGAGCAGAAGACGGAGGACGCCCGCACCAAAGCCATGAAGCAGGAGCTGGAGTGGGTGCGCAAGAACGCCAAGGGCCGCCAGGCCAAGAGCAAGGCGCGCCTGGCCCGTTTCGAGGAACTGAGCGACGTCGAGTACCAGAAGCGCAACGAGACCAACGAGATCTTCATCCCGGTGGCCGAGCGCCTGGGCAACGAGGTGATCGAGTTCACCAACGTCAGCAAGAGCTTTGGCGACCGCCTGCTGATCGACAACCTGAGCTTCAAGGTGCCGGCTGGCGCCATCGTGGGCATCATCGGGCCGAACGGGGCCGGCAAGTCGACCCTGTTCCGCATGATCCAGGGTGTCGAGCAACCCGACAGCGGCGAAGTCAAGGTCGGCAAAACGGCGCAGCTGGCCTTCGTCGACCAGAGCCGCCAGAGCCTGGCCAACGACAAGACCGTGTGGCAAGACGTTTCGGGCGGGCTGGACAACATCATCGTCGGCAAGTTCGTGATGCCCAGCCGGGCCTACATCGGCCGCTTCAATTTCAAGGGCAACGACCAGCAGAAGCTGATCGGGTCGCTTTCGGGCGGTGAGCGTGGCCGGCTGCACCTGGCCAAGACCCTGTCGCAGGGCGGCAATGTGCTGATGCTGGACGAACCGTCGAACGACCTTGACGTCGAAACCCTGCGCGCGCTGGAAGACGCGCTGCTGGAGTTTGCCGGCTCGGTGATGGTGATCAGCCACGACCGCTGGTTCCTCGACCGAATCGCCACCCACATCCTGGCCTGCGAGGGCGACTCGCAATGGGTCTTCTTCGATGGCAACTACCAGGAATACGAGGCCGACAAGAAGAAGCGTCTTGGCGAGGACGGCGCGCGCCCGCACCGCCTGCGCTTCAAGGCGCTCAAGTAATCGGCACGCCGCCGAAAGAGAAAGGCCGCCCGAGGGCGGCCTTCTTTCTTGCTGCGGGCGGCTCCGATTACATCGGCATGATCACGCTGTCGATCACATGGATGACGCCGTTGTCGGCCACGATGTCGGTCTTCACGACCTTGGCCGCGTCGACGGTGACGCCGCCCATGGTGCCCACGGTGAACTCCGAGCCCTGCACGGTCTTCACCTTCCCGGCCTTGACGTCAGCAGCCATCACCTTGCCCGCGACCACGTGGTAGGTCAGGACCTTGGTGAGTGCGGCCTTGTCTGCCAGCAGGGCGTCCAGCTTCGCCTTGGGGATTTTGGCAAACGCTTCGTCAGTGGGCGCAAAGACCGTGAACGGGCCCTTGCCCTTCAGCGTGTCCACCAGGCCAGCGGCCTGCAGTGCGGCCGCCAGGGTCTTGAAGTTGCCGGCTGCGACAGCCGTGTCCACGATGTCCTTGGCCTGCGCCGAGAGGGCAGCGACCGACAGGACGGCCAGTGAGATGAGCTTTTTCATGATGTTTCCTTGGAGGGGTGAGGGTTCAGGGAGGCTCAGGGAGCCGGGAGGATGACCTTGTCGATCACGTGGATCACACCGTTGCTGGCCAGCACATCCGTGGCTGCAATTCCGGCCTGCCGATCGCGCTGATCGGTGATGGTCAGCGTTGAGTCGATCGTGAAGCTCTCGCCTTGAACGGTAGCGATGGCGGTGTCCACCGGCACGTCGGCCTTCAGAACCAGGCCTGGCACCACGTGGTAGGTCAAGACACTGGTCAGCAGGGGGGTGTCGGCCAGAAGCGCTTCCTTGGAGATGCCCAACTCTTCGAGCAGAGCGGCGAATGCGGCGTCGGTCGGCGCAAAGACCGTGAAGGGCCCCGTGCCGCTCAGCGTGTCGGTCAGGCCGGCTGCTACAAGGGCTTCAACGAGGATCGTGAACTCCGGAGTGGCAGCGGTGGACAGGGCCACGGCGGTCTGAACGATGTTCTTGTCGGCGGGCAGCAGCACGGTGTCGACGATGTGGATCACGCCGTTGGTTGCGTCCACGTCGGTGGCGGTGATCTTGCCGGTGCGGTTGCGGCCGTCGGTGAAGACCAGATCAGAGCCGACCACGTCGATCTTGAAATAGCCACCTTGCAGTGTGGTGATCGGGCTGCCCACAGGCACGCTGGCCTTGGGCACTTCGGCGCCGAGCACGTGATAGGTCAAGACGGCGGTCAGCAACGCCTTGTCTGCAAACAGAGCCTCCTTGGTGATGCCCAGGTCCGCCAGCAGTGCGCCAAATGCAGCGTTGGTGGGGGCGAAGACCGTGAACGGGCCAGCGCTCTTCAAGGTGTCGGTCAAAGCCGCGGCGTCCAGCGCCTCGGCCAGGATGCTCAGGTCCGGAGTCAGCGCAGCGGTCGTGGCGATGTCCGCCGGAGGCGCTTCGTCTGAGCCTCCGCAAGCAGCGACCAGGGCTGACACGCCGAGCAACGAAATCAAGCCGATTCGGCGAAACCAGTGGAAGTTCATGGGCAGTTCTCCAGCGAGGGGGTGGGGTGATGGGGCGACAGCCGCTGCTAGACACCAGCAATCAAACTATCTGGTTCACATGTTGAACTGATCAGTTCACATTGTCAACTGTGAGGTAATTACCAGACTGCCTGGTCGAATTCAAACCGAGAAGTTCTGATTCGGCGCGGTTCGGCCTAGAATGGGCGCATGGTCAAGGTGTCTTTTCGTGAGCAGGTACTTCGCGTCCGAGAGGACGCGATCGTGGCGTCGGTCAACAGGCTGTTGGCCGAAAAAGGCTTCGACCTGATGACCGTGGACGAGGTGGCTGCCGATGTCGGCATTGCCAAGGCGAGTCTCTACAAGCACTTCCCGTCCAAGGAAGCACTGGCTGCAGAAGCCATGGTGCGTGTGCTGGACCGGGCGCTGGCCTTCCTGGCCACACTCGATGCGCTGCCGTCCGCCTTTGAGCGGCTGCACGCCGTGGCGCGCTGGACCATGCAGGTGCAATTGGCTGGACAGATGCCTTCGCTGCCGGCGCAGAACTCCAGCCTACGAACCGCCCTGGTCTCGCACCGCGCCTACATGGACCGCCTGATGGAGGTCAGCGACAAACTCGGCGACTGGATCACCGATGCCCAGGCCGCGGCCGACCTGGACCCGGCGCTTCCGCCCGAATTGATCCTCTACACCTTGTTCGCACGCGCCTGCGACCCGGTGCTGGGCGTGATGAAGGCAGGCGGCCGCTTCAGCGACGAACAGATCATCGCGATGCTCCTGCAGACATGCTTCGGCGGCCTGGCCCGGCCGGCCAGCGCCACGTGCCAGGCCTCTGCGGTCCCGGCAACCTGAGAGCGGCGGCCAGACGCCGCAGTTTCGGTACCATTCGCGCCTTTGCCGAGCCGCCTGGCGGCCGGCCCACCCCGATGCAAGGGCAAAGGAGCAAGCCATGGGCATGGATGTTGTCGACTACGAAATCAAGGGCTCGGAGATGCAGTTCGTCGAGGTCGAACTCGACCCCGGCGAAGCCGCCGTCGGCGAAGCCGGCAGCCTGTTCTACATGGACGCCGCGATCGGGATGGACACGATCTTCGGCGATGGCTCGAAGCAGTCCGGCGGCCTGTTCGGCAAACTGCTGGGGGCCGGCAAGCGGCTGATCACTGGCGAGTCGCTGTTCACCACCGTCTACACCAACCAGGGTGGCGCCAAGCAGCGTGTGGCCTTTGCCGCGCCTTATCCGGGCAAGATCATCCCGATGGACCTGCGCCTGTTGGGCGGCATGATCATCTGCCAGAAGGACGCCTTCCTGTGCGCCGCGCGGGGCGTGTCCATCGGTCTGCATTTCCAGCAGAAGCTGTCGGTGGGATTCTTCGGGGGCGAGGGCTTCATCATGCAGAAGCTCGAGGGCGACGGCCTGGCCTTCGTGCATGCGGGCGGCACGGTGGTCAAGCGTGAACTGCAGGCCGGCCAGACCCTGATGGTCGACACCGGTTGTGTCGTGGCCTACACACCCAACGTGAACTTCGAGATCCAGTACGTCGGCAAGATCAAGACGGCGCTGTTTGGCGGCGAGGGCCTGTTCTTCGCCAAGATGAGTGGCCCCGGCACGATCTGGCTGCAGAGCCTGCCTTTCTCGCGCCTGGCCAGCCGTGTGTTCGCCGCCGCGCCGCAAACCGGCGGCTCGCGTGAAGAGGGCTCGGTGCTGGGTGGTTTTGCCGGGGGTGGCTTGCTGGGTGCGGTGTTGGGCGGCGACGACGATTGATCCCGCTTTTGTGCCGGATCAACCCGGCACGGTACCCAGGGCGCGGGGCGCTTGTACGCGCCGCCTACACTGGTGGATTGCGCTTGCGCCTTGCCCCTGGCCCGAACCCTGTGAACCTGTCGATTTCTCTGCTCGCGCGGTGCGCCTTGCCGATGCTGGCCCTGCTGGCCGGTGTCTCCTCTGGCTGGGCCCAGGGTGCCACCAGGGCGCCTGCTCCGGCCAAACCGCTGCGGCCCATTTTCGTGTTGAACTCGCTCGACGCCACCGTCAGCGTGATCGACCCGGTCAGCTATGTCGAGCGCAACCGCATCCCGGTCGGCAAGGAGCCGCACCATCTGTATCTGAGCCCGGACGAGAAGTCGCTGCTGGTGGCCAATGCGGTAGCTGACACGTTGACGTTCATCGATCCCGTGACCGCCACCGTCCAGCGCACCATCCCCGATATCCTCGACCCCTACCAGCTGCGCTTTTCGCCCGACATGAAGTGGTTCGTGACGCTGGCGAACCGCCTCAACCACGTGGACATCTACCGCTGGCAACCGGCCAACGAGGCCCAGCCGCTGCAACTGGTCAAGCGCATCGCCACCGGCCAGACGCCCAGCCACCAGTGGATCGACAGCAAGAGCAGCGTCGTCTACGCCACCATGCAGGACAGCGACGAACTGATCGCCATCGACCTGGCCACGCAGGCGATCCGCTGGCGCGTGAAGACCGGCAAGCTGCCGGCCGACGTGTACCTCACGGCCGATGACAAGCTGCTGCTGGTCGGCCTGACCGGTGACCGCTTTGTCGAGGCTTACGACGTGTCCAGCGGCCCGGCGCGGCTGGTCAAGCGCATCGAGACCGGCGAGGGCGCGCATGCCTTCAGAGCCCGGGGCGACAAGCGCCATGTGTTCGTCAGCAATCGGGTTGCCAACACCATCAGCCTCATCGACACCCAGACCTTGTCGGTGGTGGCCGAAGTCCCCGGCCCGGGCGGCCCCGATTGCCTGGAGGTCACTGCCGACGGCAAGACCCTGCTCATCAGCTCGCGCTGGGCACGCAAGCTCAGTGTGGTCGACCTGGAAACCCGGCAAGTGGTGCGGCAGGTGGCGGTGGGGCGCTCGCCACACGGTGTCTGGACGCTCGACCATGCACCGCGCCAGTGAGCGTGGGGCGCTGCTCGTGTTGGCGCTGTCGGCCGGCGCCGCGCTGGCTGCACCGGGATGCGACAAGCCGGTCTACCTGACCTTCGACACCGGCCACATGGGGGTGGCGCCGCTGGTGGCCGATGTGCTTCAGCGACACCAGATCCAGGCGACCTTCTTCCTTGCCAACGAACGCAGCCTGGACGGAGGCAGCAGCCTGGACGACCGCTGGGCACCGTGGTGGAAAGCCCGCGTTGCCGACGGGCACGCGTTTGGCAGCCACACCTTCGACCACGTGGTTTGGCAGGGAGACCGGCCCGGCGGCCGTCTGGCTGTCAAGCCCGGGTTCGGGCCCCAGGCGGGGCGCTTGCTCGATTGGTCGGCGGCCGACTACTGCGCAGAATTGCAGCGCAGCGCCGCGCGTTTCACGGCCATGACCGGTGCGCCGATGGCGCCGCTGTTCCGGGCCCCCGGTGGCAGGACCTCGCCCAACCTGTTGGCGGCGGCGCGCAGCTGCGGCTACGCGCACGTTGGTTGGGCGCCGGCCGGTTTCCTGGGCGACGAGTTGCCCAGCGACCGCTACCCCAACGCCAGGCTCCTGGACCAGGCCCTGAAGAACGTGAAGGCCGGCGACATCCTGCTGGCCCACCTGGGCATCTGGTCGCGCCAGGACGCCTGGGCGCCGGCCGTGCTGGAGCCTCTGGTCGCAGGGCTCAAGTCCCGCGGCCTGTGTTTCGCTACCTTGCGTGAGCACCCGGACTACCGCTCGGCATTCGCCACCGCTCCGCTGTCGCACTGAACCTGAATGGACACGCTCGCGGCCCTCTTTGGTCACGCTCAGCAGGCGCTCTTCGAGGGTCTGATCCAACCCCTGCTGTTTGCACTGGGCGCGGCCAATGTGCTGGAGGACGCCTACGCGGCCACCGGCTGGCTACTGGTGGGCTTGCTTCAGATCATGCTGATGCTGGTGGTGCTTGGGCCGCTGGAACGGGTTCGCCCAGTCGAGGCCTTGCCGTCCGAACCCGAGGAGCGCCGTGCACGCCGCTTTGCCGTGGCCACCGATGTTCTCTACACGGCGATCCACCGCCTCGGGCTCTTCCGCATGCTGCTGTTCTTCGCCGTGGAGCCGGCGTGGAACGGCCTGTTCGGCTGGCTGGCCGTGCAAGGCCTGGATGGCTGGCACCTCGACCAGGCCATCGCACCGTGGCTGCCGGGCATCACCGACACCGCATTGGCCGGCTTCCTCGCGTACCTGGTGGTGTTCGATTTCGCCGACTACCTGTTGCACCGCGCCCAGCACCGCTATGGTTGGTGGTGGGCGTTGCATGCGCTGCACCACAGCCAGCGCCACATGACGATGTGGACGGACAGCCGCAATCACCTGCTGGATGACCTCATCCGCGACTGCCTGTTCGTGCTGTTGGCGCACGCCATCGGCGTCGCGCCGGGGCAGTTCGTGGCCCTGGTGGCCTGCTCACAGCTGGTGGAGAACCTGTCGCACGCCAACCTGCGCCTGACTTTCGGCTGGCTGGGCGAGCGGTTGCTGGTCGGGCCGAGTTTCCACCGCCTGCACCATGCCATCGGCCTGGGGCATGAGTCGGCCGGCCCGGGCAGCCTGGGTGGCCACAACTTCGCCGTGCTGTTTCCAATCTGGGATCTGATCTTTCGCACCGCGCGCTTTGGCCGCGCGGTGGAGCCCACTGGCATCCGCGACCAACTGCCCGACCAGGGTGGTCGCGACTATGGCCAGGGCTTCTGGGCCCAGCAGTGGCTGGGGTTGAAGCGGCTGGTCGGGCGCGGCTGAACGGCCCGGCGTTATGCTGGCCGTATGAAACTCCTGCTCGATTCATTCTGGCGCGCGGCAGCCTACCTGCTGATGCCGCGCGTCATCGGCCTGTCGCTGCTGCCGCTGCTCATTGCCGGTGGCCTGGCCCTGGTGCTGGGTTATTTCTTCTGGGAAGCGGCTGTGGCCACGGTGCGCGCCACGCTGGAGAGCTGGTCGCTGGTCGAGTCGATGCTGAAATGGCTCGACGGCTCTCTGGGCCCATCGTTCCGCACCATGATCGCGCCGCTGATCGTGGTGGCACTGGCCGCGCCGGTGGTGGTGGTTCTGTCGCTGCTGCTGGTGGCCTGGCTGATGACGCCGGCCATCGTCAGCCTGGTGGCTGAGCGGCGCTTTGCCAACCTGGAGCGCAAGCACGGAGCGCCGTTCTGGATGGGTGCCTTGTGGTCCCTGGCGGCCACGTTGCTGGCGCTGCTGGGCCTGTTCTTGACCATGCCGCTGTGGCTGATCCCCGGCGTGGTTCTGGTGGTGCCACCGCTGATCTGGGGCTGGTTGACGACCCGCGTGATGAGCTTCGACGTGCTGGCCGAACACGCCAGCCGCGACGAGCGCCGGCTGCTGGTGGCCACCCACGGCTGGCAACTGCTGCTGATCGGCATCGTCACTGGTTTCCTCGGCGCGGCACCCTCGTTGATCTGGGCCGTGAGCGCGGCCACGCTGATCTTCGCGCCCATCCTGATGGCGGTCTCGGTCTGGCTTTACACCCTGGTGTTCGCCTTTGCGGCGCTGTGGTTCACCCACTACGCGCTGGCCGCTCTGGCGGCCCAGCGGGCGGTGGCGGTCAACGAGGTGATCGTCGAGGCGCCGCCCCCCGCACTGCCGCCCTCCAGCGCGGAGGGCCTGCTGCCATGAGCTTCGGCTTGATCATCATCGGCGACGAGATCCTCAGCGGCCGGCGCCAGGACAAGCACCTGGCCAAGGTCATAGAGTTGCTCGGTGCGCGCGGCCATGCGCTGTCCTGGGCAAGCTACATCGGCGATGAGCGTCCGCGCATCACGGCGGCGTTGCGCGACGCCATGGCCACGGGCGACGTGGTCTTCTCCTGCGGCGGCATTGGCGCCACGCCGGACGACCACACACGCCAATGCGCCGCCGCCGCCAGCGGGCGCACCCTGGCCCTGCACCCGGAAGCCAAGCTCTTGATCGAGCAGCGCATGCGCGAGACCGCCGCCGAGCAGGGGGTGGTCTTCGAGCCCGACCGGCCGGACAACATCCATCGCCTCAACATGGGCGTGTTCCCCGAAGGGGTGGCGATCATCCCGAACCCGTACAACAAGATCCCGGGCTTCAGCCTGGGCGACGTTCACTTCGTCCCGGGCTTCCCGGTCATGGCCCACCCGATGATCGAGTGGGTGCTGGACCAGCGCTACGGCCACCTGCGCCCGGCGGCCCATGCCGAGCGGGCGCTGTTCGTCCAGGGCGGCATGGAGGCCACACTGACGCCACTGATGGAGTCCATCGAAGCCGAGCACCCCGGAGTTCGCGTCTTCAGCCTGCCGAGTGTTGACCACCCGACGCGCGGCCGGCACATCGAACTCGGTGTCAAGGGCGAGCCTGGCGCGGTCGATCGGGCTTTCGCGGCCCTCCGTTCGGGCTTGACGGCGTTCCCGGGCTTGCAGGTGAGCACCGAATAGGTGCGCCTCGGACGCTTTAGAGTGGTGCAAACAATGGAGCCAGTTTGGTGCACATCGTTCTGACAACGCCCCGCCTTCGTCTGCGCTGGTTTGAGCCAGGGGCCGCGGGTGACCAGCAGTTCCTGATCGACATGGTGAACGACCCAGACTGGATCGCGTACATCGGCAAGCGCGATGTGAGCACCCGCGAACAGGCTGAAGCCTATCTGCGCCTGGGGCCGCGCGCGATGTGCGAGCGCTTGGGCCACGGCCTGTTTCTGGTCGAGCGCCGCGACACGTCGGAGGCCGTGGGCATGTGTGGTCTCGTGCGGCGTGAGGGGCTGGACAGCGCCGACCTGGGCTTTGCGTTCCTGCCGGCCTGGCGCGGGCAGGGCCTGGCCCGCGAGGCTGCCCAAGGGGTGTTGCGCTGGGCCCGTGACGACTTGAAGCTCGAGCGCCTGCTCGCGATCGTGACACCGGAGAACGACCGTTCGCTGGGCCTGCTGCAGCGGCTGGGGTTCGTGCGCGAGGGCACGGTGACCCTGCCGGGGGGGCAGGAAACGCTGTTGAGTCTGGCCTGGTCGGCCAACACGGCGGGCGACGGGGCACCCGGGTAATCACCATTTGTGGGCATGGTTTCTGCTACATTCCCCGCGCCGTGGTCGCCACGACGCGTCTGCCTTGGCGGGCAGGCACCGTCTTCTTGCGACATCGACCCCTCAGACCCCCGTTGACAACTCATCCGCCAGGAGCCCTTTTGATGGCCAAGACCGTCGCCGATGTGATGCAGATGGTGAAGGACAACGAAGTCAAGTTCGTTGACTTCCGCTTCACCGACACCCGTGGCAAGGAACAGCACGTCAGCGTGCCGGTTTCCCACTTTGACGAAGACAAGTTCACCTCGGGCCACGCGTTCGACGGTTCCTCCATCGCCGGTTGGAAAGGCATCGAAGCCTCCGACATGCTGCTGATTCCGGATCCGAACACCGCCAACATCGACCCCTTCTTCGAAGAGCCGACGCTGATCCTGTCCTGCGACGTGATCGACCCCACCGACGGCAAGCCCTACGAGCGCGACCCGCGTTCGCTGGCCAAGCGCGCCGAGGCGTACATGAAGGCGTCGGGCTTGGGCGACGTGGCCTACTTCGGGCCTGAGCCCGAGTTCTTCGTGTTCGACAGCGTGCGTTGGGGCAACGAGATGTCCGGCTGCTTCGCCAAGATCGAATCCGAGGAAGCCGCCTGGAACAGCAGCAAGGAATACGAACACGGCAACACCGGCTACCGCCCCACCGTCAAGGGCGGCTACTTCCCGGTGCCGCCGGTCGACTCCGGCCAGGACATGCGCTCCGAGATGTGCCTGCTGCTCGAGCAGATGGGCATCCCGGTCGAGGTTCACCACCACGAGGTGGCGAACGCCGGCCAGATGGAAATCGGCACCAAGTTCAGCTCGCTGGTCGAGCGTGCGGACTGGGTTCAGTTGCAGAAGTACATCATCGTCAACGTGGCGCATGCCTACGGCAAGACCGCGACCTTCATGCCGAAGCCCATCGTCGGTGACAACGGTTCGGGCATGCACGTGCACCAGTCGGTCTGGAAGGACGGCAAGAACCTGTTCGCCGGAGACGGCTACGCTGGCCTGTCGGATTTCGCCCTGTACTACATCGGCGGCATCATCAAGCACGCCCGTGCCCTGAACGCCATCACCAACCCTGGCACCAACAGCTACAAGCGCCTGGTGCCCGGCTTCGAAGCCCCGGTGAAACTGGCCTACTCGGCAAAGAACCGCTCGGCATCGATCCGCATCCCGTACGTGGCCAACCCCAAGGGCCGCCGCGTCGAGGCGCGCTTCCCGGATCCTTCGGCCAACCCCTACCTGGCCTTCGCCGCGCTGCTGATGGCCGGCCTGGACGGTGTCGAGAACAAGATCCACCCGGGCGAAGCCGCCACGAAGGATCTGTACCACCTGCCGCCGGAAGAAGACGCGAAGATCCCGACCGTCTGCCACAGCCTGGATCAGGCCCTGGAGTACCTGGACAAGGACCGTGCGTTCCTGACCAAGGGCGGTGTGTTCACCGATGCCTACATCGATGCCTACATCGAGTTGAAGATGCAGGAAGTCACCCGTTTCCGGATGGCCACCCACCCGGTCGAGTTCGACATGTACTACGCGCTGTGAGGCTTCGGCACACAGCAGCACAGGGCGGCTTCGGCCGCCCTTTTTGTTGCTGTGGCCGGTCGACCTCTGGGGACTTGCGGGCGTTGCAGGGGATTCGCGTCACAATCTGCCGATGATGACCCAGGCCATCTCTCGTCTTACCTTGTTTGCCTTGGCGGGCGTTCTCCCGGCGACGGTGAGCGCCCAGGCGGGCTCGGTGTACTACGTCTGCCCGGGCAACGTATTCACCAACACCATCAGCGCCAAGGAGGCCGAGTCTCGTGGCTGCAAGGCGCGCGAGGCCCAGCAACCCACCACCATCGCCGGCCCCAAGCCGCGCCCGGTGGCCGGCCCGCCGGCAAGCGGCGCCAGGCCGTCCACGGACCGCGTTGATTCAGCCGATCAGCGCGCACGCGACAGTGACGCCCGCAGGATTCTCGAAGCCGAGCTGAAGCGTGCCGAGGAGCAGCTCGACGCCCTGCGGCGCGAGTTCAACAATGGCGAACCTGACCGGCGCGGCGACGAATCGCGCAATGTCCAGAAATACCTGGACCGTGTGGCCGAGATGCGTGCGGCCATCACCCGCCAGGAGGCAGACATCGGGGCGATCAAGCGCGAGATCGCCAAGCTGCCGCCGTGAACCGGCGCGCCTTGCCGCCCGACACCCGGCCCGACGACACCCCGAGCTGGGAGGCGCTCGACCTGCTGGCCACGATGGTGGCGGTGGTGAACCGCGCTGGCGAGTGCCTGTTTGTCAACGCCGTGCTGGAGTCGGTGATCGGGTTGTCGCGCCGCACCTTGACCCAGCGCCATCTGCACGAATGGTTCCGTGAGCCCGCAGCCTTGGGCGACGCGATCGACGCGGTGGCCCGCAACGAGTTTTCCACCCGTCGCTTCGAAGGCGCCCTGCGCCGGGCGACGGTTGGCCATATCGAGTCGCTGCCGGTGCACATCATCGTCAGCCAGACCGAACACACCGGCCAGCGCATTCTGGTCGAGATGATCGAGATCGAGCAGCAGACCCGGCAGGACCGGGAAGAACGCGCCTTCGGCCAGGCCGAGGTCACCAAGGAGCTGATTCGCAATCTGGCCCACGAGATCAAGAACCCTCTGGGGGGCATCCGCGGTGCAGCGCAACTGCTGGCGCTCGAGGTGCCCACCCAGGAGTTGACCGAGTACACCCAGGTCATCATCCACGAGGCCGACCGGTTGCAGTCGCTGGTGGACCGGCTGCTGGCGCCGCACCGCAAGCCCCATGTGGTGGGGGACGTCAACATCCACGAGGTCTGCGAGCGGGTTCGCTCGCTGGCCTTGCTGGAGCATCCACGCGGCCTGCGCGTGGTGCGCGACTACGACGCCTCGATCCCCGAATTCCGTGGCGACCGCGAGCAATTGATCCAGGCCGTGCTGAACATCGTCCAGAACGCCACGCAGGCCCTGAGCGAGCGCCTCGAACAAGGCGATGCGCAGATCCAACTGCGCACGCGCATTGCGCGGCAGGTCACGATCGGCAAGCAGCGCTTTCGACTGGCACTGGAATTGCATATCGAGGACAACGGACCGGGCGTCCCCGATCACCTGAGAGAACGCATCTTCTACCCATTGGTGTCAGGGCGGGAGGGCGGCTCGGGACTCGGGCTCACGCTGGCTCAGACGTTCGTGCAACAGCACCAAGGCACGATCGAATGTGACAGTGCGCCGGGACGCACGGTCTTCAAGATCATGATTCCTTTGCCCTGAATAAAGGGTGCCCCGAGGCCACCGCATGCGGTGGCCACCCCCGAGGGGGTGAGCCAGCTCGGGGGCGGCCCTTCGTTGACTCAAGCAAGCATCTTCAATGAAACCCATCTGGATCGTTGACGACGACCAATCCATTCGCTTCGTGCTCGAAAAGGCGCTGGCCCGAGAGCAACTGCCGGTGCGCAGTTTCTCGAATCCACGCGACGTGCTGGCGGCCCTCGTCGACGACGAACCGCAGGTGCTGGTCAGCGACATCCGCATGCCGGGCGGCTCGGGGCTGGACCTTCTGGCCAAGATCAAGGAGCGCCTGCCCGGCCTGCCGGTCATCATCATGACTGCGTACTCTGACCTGGACAGCGCCGTTTCGGCCTTCCAGGGTGGCGCCTTCGAGTACCTTCCCAAGCCCTTCGACCTGACCAAGGCGGTGGAGCTGATTCGCCGCGCCGTGGACGAGAGCCTGCGCGAGGAGTTCCTCGACGAGCGCCACTTGCCGGCGCCAGAGATCCTCGGCCAGGCCCCCGCGATGCAGGACGTGTTCCGTGCCATCGGCCGCCTGTCGCAGAGCAACGTCACGGTGCTGATCACCGGAGAATCGGGTTCCGGCAAGGAACTGGTTGCGCACGCGCTGCACCGCCACAGCCCGCGCGGCGAGTTGGGCACCAAGGGCCCGTTCATCGCCATCAACACTGCGGCAATCCCGAAGGACCTGCTGGAGAGCGAGCTCTTCGGCCACGAGCGCGGTGCTTTCACTGGGGCCCAGACCATGCGCCGCGGCCGCTTCGAGCAGGCCGACGGCGGCACCCTGTTTCTCGACGAGATCGGCGACATGCCGTTCGACTTGCAGACCCGCCTCTTGCGCGTGCTGTCGGACGGCCAGTTCTACCGCGTTGGCGGCCACCAGCCGCTGAAGGCCAATGTGCGCGTGATCGCAGCCACCCACCAGAACCTCGAGGAGCGCGTTCGACAGGGCGCGTTCCGCGAGGACCTGTTCCATCGCCTGAACGTGATCCGCCTGCGCCTGCCGCCGCTGCGCGAGCGGGCTGAAGACATTCCTGCGCTGGCGAAGTTCTTCATGCAGAAGAGTGCCAAGGAACTGGGCGTCGAGTCCAAGCGCATCAGCGACGAAGCGTTGCAGCGCCTGAAGACGTTTGAGTTCCCCGGCAACGTGCGGCAATTGGAGAACCTCTGCCATTGGCTCACGGTGATGGCGCCGGCACAGATCATCGACATCAAGGACCTGCCGGCCGATCTGGTCCCCCGTGCCATCACCGAGGCGGTGGCGGAGCGGCCAACGTCGCCGGCCCCGGAGCCGGCGCGCGTGGCCTCCGAAGGCGGTGATGCCATAGTCGCCACACTCGCCGAGCCCGGCGCCCGCGGTGAAGCCCGCTGGTTGGCTGACCTGGAGGGCGATGCCCGCCAGCGCCTGGAAGCCGGCCAGGCCGATGTCTGGGACGGCCTGACCCGAGAGTTCGAGGCGCGCCTGATCCGCACGGCCCTGGCCCTGACACGCGGCCGCCGCATCGAGGCGGCACAGAAGCTCGGCATCGGCCGCAACACCATCACCCGCAAGATCCAGGAACTGGGCCTGGACGACTGAGCGGCTCGGGTTAGCCGAGTTCCACCAGAACCGGCGCGTGGTCGCTGGGCCGCTCGTTCTTGCGCGGCACCTTGTCGATCGCGCAGGTTCGCACGCTGGCCTTCAGCGGGTCGCTGACCAGGATGATGTCGATGCGCAGCCCCTGGTTCTTGCGGAAGGCCAGGTTGCGATAGTCCCACCAGCTCCAGCACTTGAGGGGCTGCTCGAACATCCGGTAGGCGTCGTGCAGGCCCAGGCCCACCAACCCGCGGAACTGGTCCCGCTCCTCGACCGTGCAATGGATCTGGCCAGCCAGGCCGATGGGGTCGTAGACATCTCGGTCGTCTGGCGTGATGTTGAAGTCCCCCATCAGCACCAGCTTCGGGTGGGCTGCCAGTTCTTCGCGCAACCACTCGCGCAGCGCATTCAGCCACAGCATCTTGTAGGCGAACTTGTCGGTGCCAGGAGCCTGGCCGTTGGGGAAGTAGGCACCGACCACCCGGATGCCGGCCACCGTGCCGGCGATCACCCGGGCCTGGTCGTCAGCAAAGCCCGGGATGTTGCGAACCACCGCATCGGCCGAATCGCGCGACAACAAGGCCACGCCGTTGTAGGTCTTCTGGCCATGGAAGACCACGCGGTAGCCGGCGGCCTCGATCTCGGCAGCAGGAAACTTGCCGTCGACGAGCTTGGTTTCCTGCAGCACCATCGCATCCACCGGATTGGCAGCCAGCCAATCGAGCAGTTGCGGCAGGCGCACGGCCAGCGAGTTGACGTTCCAGGTGGCAAGTTTCAAGGCAATCCTAGGTCACTGTCTTGAGGGGACATGGTTTCGCGCAGGACGTCGGCCAAGCGCTCAGCGAGCCCGGCGATAGGTGACGAACGCGAAGCCGAAGTCGTTCGGCGCAGCCGCGTGGTGCGGCTGCCGATCGACCTCGGTGAACGCTTCGCCGCTGAAATCCGGGAAGTGGGCGTCGCCGGCGAATGCCTGGTCGATCTCAGTCAGGAGCAGTTCGTCGGCCAGCGGCAGGGCCTCACGGTAAACCTGCTCGCCTCCAATGACATACACGCGGGGCGCTGCACCCGCCTTGGCCAGCGCCTGGTCTAAGCTCCCCACGACAGTAGCACCGGCCGGCAAGAAGCCCGGCTGCCGGCTCAGCACGATGTTGTGCCGCCCTGGCAGCGGGCGAAACCGGTCAGGCAGGGAGGCCCAGGTCTTGCGGCCCATGATCACCGGCGCGCCGGCCGTCGCCGTGCGGAAGTGCTTCATGTCCTCAGGCAGGTGCCACAGCAGGCGGTTGTCACCACCGATCACGCCATCGTGTGCCACTGCCGCGATCAGCACCAGTGCCATCAGACGGCAACCGGTGCCTTGATCGGCGCATGGTGCTGGTACTCCAGCACCTCGAAGTCCTCGAACTCGTAGTCGAAGATCGAGGCTGGACGCCGGCGGATGTTCAGCAGCGGGTACGGGAAGGGTGTTCGCGCGAGCTGGGTCTCGACCTGTTCCAGGTGGTTGTCGTAGAGGTGGCAGTCGCCTCCCGTCCAGACGAAATCGCCGACCTGCAGATCGCACTGCTGGGCCAGCATGTGGGTCAGCAGCGCATAGCTGGCGATGTTGAACGGCACGCCGAGGAAGATGTCCGCGCTGCGCTGGTACAGCTGACAGCTGAGTCGCCCCTCGGCGACGTAGAACTGGAAGAAGGCGTGGCAGGGCATCAGAGCCATCTTGGGCAGATCGGCCACGTTCCAGGCACTGACGATGAGGCGCCGCGAATCCGGGTTGCTCTTGAGCTGCTCGACGAGTTGGGCGATCTGGTCGATGTGGCCGCCTTCGGGTGTCGGCCAGGTGCGCCACTGCACGCCGTAGACCGGCCCCAGGTCACCGTCATCGCCTGCCCACTCGTCCCAGATGCTGCAGCCGCGCTCCTGCAGCCAGCCCACGTTGGAGTCGCCGCGCAGGAACCACAGCAGTTCCAGGATGATGGACTTGAGGTGTACCTTCTTGGTCGTCACCAAAGGGAAGCCTTCGTTCAGGTCGAAGCGCATCTGGTGGCCGAACACGCTGCGCGTGCCGGTGCCGGTGCGATCACCCTTGGCCACACCGGTGGTGTGGACGTGCCGCATGAAATCTTCGTACTGGGACCGGACAGGGCGCTTGCTCATGAGTCGATTTTATGGGCCGGGTCTCAGGCAACAGCCTTCAGGCCGAACTGCATGGCGGCCAGGCGTGCGTACAAGCCGTCGCGCTCGACCAACTCGGCATGGGTGCCCTGGTCGACGATGCGGCCGGCTTCCAGCACGACGATGCGGTCAGCCCTTTGCACGGTGGCCAGGCGGTGGGCGATGACCAGGGTGGTGCGGTCGGCCATCGCGGCTTCCAGCGCGGCCTGGACGACGCGCTCGCTCTCCGCATCCAGGGCGCTGGTGGCCTCGTCCAGCAACAGCAGCGGCGGGTTCTTCAGGATCGCGCGTGCGATGCTGATGCGCTGGCGCTGCCCGCCGGACAGCCGCACGCCGCGTTCGCCCAGAAAGCTCTCGTAGCCGCCGGGCAGCGCGAGGATGAAGTCGTGCGCAAAGGCGGCTTTCGCGGCGGCCACCACCTCGGCGTCACTGGCGTCGGGCCGACCGTAGCGGATGTTGTCCATCGCGCTGGCCGAGAAGATCACGCTGTCCTGTGGCACGATGCCGATGCGGGTGCGCAGGTCGGCCAGCGATGCCTCGCGCACATCCACGCCGTCCACCATCACGCTGCCGGCGCTGGCGTCGTAGTAGCGCAGAAGCAACTGGAACACGGTGGTCTTGCCTGCGCCGCTGGGGCCGACCAGGGCCACGGTTTCTCCGGGCCGAACATCGAGCGTGATGTCAGACAAGGCCGCCTGGTTCGGCCGCGACGGATAGTGGAAGCGCACGCCCTGCAGGCGCACGCTCGATCCGCGCTCGGTGGGCGGCAGGGCGCGTGTGATGGCGGGTTCCTCGACAGGCGAGCGCGCGGCCAGCAACTCCATCAGCCGCTCGGTGGCGCCAGCGGCGCGCAGCAGGTCGCCATAGACCTCGCTCAGCACGGCCACCGAACTGACCAGCACGATCACGTAGAGCACCGTCTGGCCCAGGTGGCCGGCCGTGATGTCGCCGCGGATCACCGCCTGCGTGCCTTGGTACAGCCCCCACAGCAGCGCGCCGAAGGTGGCGGTGATGATGAAGGCCACCAAGACCGAGCGCACCCGTGTGCGCTTCTTGGCGGTGTCGAAGGCCGCCTCGGTGGCGGCGTCGAAGCGTGCCGCCTCGCGCCGCTCCTGCGTGTAGCTCTGGACCACGGGGATGGCGTTCAAGACCTCGGCAGCGATGGCGCTGGAGTCGGCCACCCGGTCCTGGCTGGCCCG
>Ga0075156_10000346_pt1 | contig 23497 bp, 20 predicted proteins | sample JI81AbrownDNA_FD_70966 | JGI IMG/M metagenome (GOLD analysis project Ga0075156, IMG submission 70966) | Wastewater effluent complex algal communities from Wisconsin, to seasonally profile nutrient transformation and Carbon sequestration -... | ecosystem: Engineered > WWTP > Effluent > Algae...
ATCGACGTGGGGTGGGTGACTGAAGTCGCCCCTACAGGGCCTTCCCGCGCGCCCGGCGCATCCCGGCGGTTCAAGCATCGGCTCGGTGACTGGCCGGTGGTGGCTCTTTCTCCGGGGATCGAGCCGATGTGTAGGGGCGATTTCAGTCGCCCGCGGACTTCGATTAAGGGCATGCCGGTGATCGACTTGGGGTGGGCGACTGAAGTCGCCCCTACAGGGCCTTCCTGCGCCGGGAGCATCCCGGCGGTTCAAGCATCAGGCCGGTGACTGGCCGGTGGTGGTTCTTTCTCCGGGGATGGAGCCGATGTGTAGGGGCGACTTCAGTCGCCCGCGGACTTCGATTAACGGCATGCCGGTGATCGACGTGGGGTGGGTGACTGAAGTCGCCCCTACAGGGCCTTCCCGCGCGCCCGGCGCATCCCGGCGGTTCAAGCATCGGCTCGGTGACTGGCCGGTGGTGGCTCTTTCTCCGGGATCGAGCCAATGTGTAGGGGCGACTTCAGTCGCCCGCGGGCTTCGATTAAGGGCATGCCGGTGATCGACGTGGGGTGGGCGACTGAAGTCGCCACCACAGTTCCTCCAGCAGCCGTCAGGGTCTCCCGGAAGCCGCTTCAGGTGATCCGGCCAGCCCTTCTCGCCTCAGCAACGCCCCTGCTGAAGCCGTCAGTGGGGCTGCGACTGGGAGAAGACCTGGATGATCACCACCCCGGCGACAATCAGCCCCATGCCGATGAGGGCCGCGGCGTCGAGCTTCTGACCGTAGACGAAGTAGGCCGCCACGCTGATCAGCACGATGCCGGCGCCGGACCAGATGGCGTAGGCGATGCCGATGGACAGGTGGCGCAGGGCCAGGGACAGGAAGAAGAAAGCCGCGCCATAGCCCACCACCACCAGCAGGCTGGGCACGAGGCGGGTGAAGCCGTCGGCGGCCTTCAGGGCCGAGGTGGCGAAGATCTCGAAGACGATGGCCAGGGCCAGGTAGAGGTAGTGCATGGCGACGGCACGGAGTCGGGATTGGGCGAGCTTAACGCCTGAAAGGGGCGGATGGCTCTCCTCCCGAGGGAGTACTCCTTGTGGAACGGCCGTCGCGCATGCCCTAGAGGCCGGAGATGTACTCCGCCAGTTCATCGATCTCCGCATCACTCAACGGCTGCACGAAGCGGTTCATCACGCCGTCGGCGCTGTTACGGCGCTCGCCGAGCTTCCAGCTGGCGAGCTGACCGCGCAGATAGGTGTGCTGCTGGCCACCGATCACCGGGTTGAAGGTGGTGCCGACGACGAGCCCTTTGCCGTCCGGGCCGTGGCAGCTGACGCAGGAGGGCACGCCGCGGGCCGGGTCGCCGTTTTCGAAGAGGGCCCTGGCTTTCGGCAGGTTCCGGGGGGCGTCGCCCTTCATCTTCTTCAGGCTGGCAAAGTAAGCCGCTACGTCCGCCGCATCGGCGTCGTCCAGGCTGGCGGCGATGATGTTCATGGTCTGGTGCTTGCGGGCCCCCTTCTTCAGGTCGGCAAGCTGTTTGATGAGGTACTGGGAGTACTGGCCGGCCAGCTTGGGCGTAGCCGGGGCGGTGCTGTTGCCGTCCAGGGCGTGGCACTCCTGGCACAGCTCGGTGACGGCGATCTCGCGGCCCAGCACCGGATCACCCTTGCCGATGCGCAGCTTGACCGCGTCGGCACTGTCGTCGGCCACGGACACCACCGCGGAGGCACCGAGGACAAGAGCGGCGAGCACAAAAAAGGGAGCCCTGCTCCCTGGGATTCGAAACATGAAAGGCACTCGGAAGGGCCACCGGGGATGCTCGGGGAGGCGCCCCGGTGGTATCGACTTATCGGGCGGAACGGGCGGCGGCAAGCCGCTGTACCGTTTCGAGGGCCTTTTCGACGTTGGCAACCGGCGCCACGCCACCGATGGTGGCGGCCACCTTGCCGTCGGGGGTGAGCACATAGGTAACGCGCTCCACCGAGGCGTGGTCGATGTCCGCGCCGCGGGTGTCCTTGCGGCCGGCGGCCCGCTCGCGCACGGTCAGGTCATAGGCCCGGGCAATGCGGCCGTCGGCATCGGAAGCCACGGCGAGCTTGCCAGCGCAGTAATCCGGGTCGGCAGAAAACTCGTTGAGCCGGGCGATGCTGTCCAGGGACACGCCGATGACGCTGGCGCCTGCGGCGGCAAACTTGTCGTGCTGTTCGGCAAAGGTGTGGGCCTGAAGATTGCAGCCATTGGTGTAGGCGGAAGGATAGAAATACACCACCACCGGGCCCTTCCTGAGGGCTGTCTTCAGGGAGTAGTTGAATGCCTTTCCGGCCAGGGAGGCGCGGGCTTCAAAGTCGGGGGCCGCGGCGCCTTCCGTCAGGGCTGCGCCAGCCGGCAGCGTGAGGGTGGCGAGCAGCGCGCCAATAAGGGCGAAGCCCGGGAGAGATGTCTTCATCGGGGTCGGTATCCGTCAGGATTTCTTATAGAAGTTATGGCAGCTCTTGCAGGTTCTGGACAGGTCGGTGGCCAGATTGATGGCGTGGTCAAAATCACCACCGTTCACGGACTTGAGAATATCGGCAACCAGCTCCCGGCTTTTCCTGGACAGCTTCACGGCGTCGTCGGCGTCACCCTTGCTCACGTAAAAGTGCTCGATCTCGGCGAACATGCCGCCAAGTTCGGTTGCATCGGAGAGGCTGCCCTTCTTGTCCTTCAGGGCGATATTGGAGGCCATGCTCTTGTTGACGTCTTCGACGGCCTGCATCAGGTCGGAGTCGAGTTCCGCCACTGCGGCCCAAACGCTGCCTGCGAAGAGGATGAGGATTCCGGCTATCAGACTGATCTTGCGCATTGCTGTTCAACCTGCCGGGCCGGTGCTCCGACCGGCCGCGTGAGAGAGAATGAGAGTGACGGGGCCGCCCGTCGCCGGGCGGCCCCCGTGGGCATCAGGCGATGAGTTCCTTAACCACCTTGCCGTACACCACCGTCGGGCGCTCGGAGCGGCCGGCATTGAGGTAGGTAACCTTGAGGTGATCCAGGCCCAGCAGGGCCAGCACGGTGGCGTGGAGGTCATAGGTATCCACGGCCTTCTCCTTGTCGGCTACCTGCAGGCCGATGGCGTCGGTCTCGCCGTAGGTCAGGCCGGCCTTCACGCCGCCGCCGGCCATCCACTGGGTGTAGCCCCAGGGGTTGTGGTCACGGCCATCGCCCGACTCGCCGAAGGAGGTGCGGCCGAACTCGGAGGTCCACACCACCAGGGTGGACTCCAGCAAGCCGCGGGACTTCAGGTCGGCGAGCAGGCCCGCAACAGGCTTGTCCACCATCCTGGCCATGGCGCCGTGGTTCTTCTCGAGGTCGCTATGGCCGTCCCAGTTGCGGACTTCCTCGTTGGCCGGGCCGGACACCACCTGCACGAAGCGCACACCGCGCTCCACCAGGCGACGGGCACGCAGCAGAACGGTGCCGTAGTCGTTGGTGTCCTTGTCACCAATTCCGTACAGGGCGCGGGTGGCGGCGGTTTCCTTGTTCACGTCCACCGCCTCCGGGGCCGTGCTCTGCATGCGGTAGGCCAGCTCATAGGCCTCAATGCGCGCCTTCAGTTCGGAGTCGCCCTTGTAGCGTGTGGCGTGGTGCTGATTGAGCTGCTTGAGCAGATCAAGCTCCGAACGCTGGGCCGCGGCAGCAATCAGCTCCGGGCGACTCAGGTTGTGGATCGGTTGGTCGCCCGGCAGGAAGGCCGTGCCCTGATACACCGCCGGCAGGAAGCCGGAGCTCCAGTTCACCGAACCGCCCTGGGGTTCATTCTTGCCGTTGTAGAGCACCACGTAAGACGGCAGGTCGCGGTTGGCCGAGCCCAGGGCGTACTGCACCCACGCCCCGAGGGACGGACGCCCCGGCACCAGATCCCCGGTGTTCAGCTTGAGGATGGAAATGTTGTGGGTGGCGCCCACCGTCACGCTGGACTTGATGAAGGCGATGTCGTCGGCGCGCTGGGCCAGGTTGGGCAGCAGGTCGGAGAACCACGCCCCGCTCTGCCCATGCTGCTTCCATTCCCGCTTGGAGATGAAGAGCTTGTTGGAGTCGCCGCCCCGGGTGGCGAGCTGGATGCCCTGGGTGAAGGAGTCCGGCGTCGGGGTGCCAGCCAATCGGATCAGCTCAGGTTTGTAGTCGAAGAGATCCAGGTGGCTGGGGGCCCCGTCCATGTGCAGCCAGATCACCGACTTGGCCTTGCCCGGAAAATGCGGCTTCTTGGGGGCCAGCGGATCGTCGATGCCGGCGGCCAGGTCGGCCGCGTTGGCGTAGGAGAGCAGGCCGCCGCCGGGCAGCGCCAGGGACGAGACGCCGAGGGCGCCAAGGCCCAGACCGGCCTTATGCAGGAATTCGCGACGTGATTTCATGATTCTGTGTCCTTCCGGATTCAATGATTAATAGCGATACACGAATTCGTTGGAATTCAGGATCGTGTGGGTCAGGTCGACAAAGGCGGCGAGGCGGACCGGCTCGGCATTGCGGGACTGGCTGGTGTTGAGGCCCACGGGCACCGCCATCGAGACCCGGCCACTGGCAATCGCCTGCTCCCGGAAGAGGCCTTCCTGGCGGTCGAGGAAGGACACCAGGGTGTTCTTCTCGAATTTGTCCGGATTGCGCGAATAGACGATCTGGAAGAGGCGCTCGATCTGCTTCACCGGATCCGGACCGGCCTCACGCACCACCCGACCAGCGAGCGCCTGGGACGACTTGAAGACCTGCTCGTTGTTGATCAGGGCCAGCGCCTGCAGCGGGGATGTGGTGATGGAGCGCTTGCTGTGCACCTTCTGGGGCGACGCCATGTCGAAGGTTTCGAGCATCGGGTAGGGCACACTGCGACGATTGAAGATGTAGATACTGCGGCGGTTGTACTCAGCGGGGTCCTTATCCACCGTCCAGAAGCGGCCGGGGGCCTTCAGGGTGGAGGGCACCGGCGGGAACACGGCCGGGCCGCCCACCTTGTCCACCAGTTCACCGGAAGCGGCCAGCAGGGAGTCGCGGATCTGCTCGGCATCCAGGCGCTGGCGCGGGAAGACGGCCAGCAGCTTGTTGTCCGGATCGATCCTGGCGACATCCTCGCGGGGGGCAGAGGACTGACGATAGGTGCTGGACAGCAGGATTTCGCGTTGCAGCTTCTTGGTGCTCCAGCCTTCCTTGACGAACTTGTCAGCCAGATAGTCGAGGAGCTCCGGATGGGTCGGCTTGGTGCCGGCGCGGCCGAAGTCGCTGACCGTTTCAATCACACCCCGGCCGAAGTACTGACCCCACACCCGGTTCACGAAGACACGTGCGGTCAGCGGGTTGTTCGGGCTCGACAGCCAGCCGGCCAGCGCGGCACGTCGACCGGTGGAGTTCTCCAGCGGGGTAATCTGGATCTTCTCGTTGGTCGGGTTGAAGAGCGCGGGGACGCCAGGCTGCACCTCCTCCAGCGGCCGGTCCCAGTCGCCCACGAAAAGAAGGTGCGTCTGAGCCGGATCCTTACCCAGATCCACGACACCGGAGATACGTTCCGAACCCTTGCCGGGGCGCAGATCGTCGTACTTGCGCAGCTCTTCCGTAAGCTTGGCCAACTGCTCCTTGATGCCCTTGGCGCTTTCCTCGTAATTGAGATAGGACGAAGTGACCGCCTGATCGTTGTAATTGGTGGTCAGATAACGGTTGATGACCCAACGCTCCTTCGGCGTCGCGGTTTCAAGCTTGTCGCGCTTGGCCAGGGCCTCACGGGTTTCCGGCGTGAAACGACCGATGTGGTATTCCTCGCCCACCTTGCGGATCGGCGCCAGCAGCGCCTTGATGCGGTCACGCACGTCCTTGGTGGCGGCCTGGTACTTGGCCTGGGCTTCCGAGTACTTCAGGTCGGCCTCACCCTTTTCCTTCAGGGGCAAGGCGTCGTTGGCGGAGGCATTGGCGAAGAAAGCCTGCAGCTGGAAGTACTCCTTCTGGGAGACCTTGTCGATCTTGTGGTTGTGGCAGCGGGCGCACTCCACCGAAGACCCGAGGAACACCGTGCCCACCGTATCCACCATGTCGGTGGTGTTCTGGTACTTCTTCTGCACGATGTTGCGGGAGTTGCTGTCGTCTGCGTAGGCGCGCAGGAAGCCGGTGGCCACCAGCGCATCCTGCTTGCCCGGCCACAGTTCGTCGCCGGCAATCTGCTCCTTCACGAACAGGTCGTAGGGCTTGTCCTGATTGAAGGAGTTGATCACGTAGTCCCGATAGCGCCACATGTTGGCGCGGGTCTCGTCATTGGTGAAGCCGGCGCTGTCGGAGTAGCGCGCCAGATCCAGCCAGCGACGGGCCTGGCGCTCGCCGTAGCGGGTCGAGGCCAGCAGGCGGTCCACCAGCTTCTCGTAGGCATCGGGAGAGCGGTCTTCGACAAAGGCCTTGACCTCTTCCGGAGTGGGAATCAGGCCCCACACGTCGAGGGTCGCCCGCCGGATGAAGGTTTCCCGGTCCACGTCGGCCGAGGGCTTGATGTTCTTGCCTTCAAGCTGGGCCAGCACAAAGGCATCCACCGGCTTGCGCACCCATTTGGCCTGCTTCACAGCCGGCAGCGCCGGCGCCTGAACGACCTTGTAGGGCGACCACTGGGACGCGCGGGCAGCACGGGATGAGGCAGCGGGGGCCTCCACCTTATCTTCCGCGCCGGCGGGCAGCGTGGCTGCAAAGCACGACACGACGGCGAGATACACGAGTTTCTTCATCGATTCACTCCAGATTGCTTCATCGGATTACGCATTGGCTCAGGAAATACATAGACATAGCGGGCCTGGCGTCAGGCAATGGCGGCCCCACACCCTCTATTAGCACCAGTCATGCCACCCCATCGACACGCAGCGGACGAAGCACCGGCACGAATGAATAATCTCTTTCCGATCAATCCCCTATAAAAACAATCCGGCATTCGAAATGAAATAGCCCTGCCCGCTGCCTGCATGCCATGGGAGACACGCAGCCGGGCAATGTGCTTCCCCGGCAACAGCACGCGGAACCGGGTTGCTTGCTTTTCAGCAGCAATAAGACCAACCCTGAAAAGCAGCACAGACAGGGAAAAGAGCAGAAGCGCAAAACCCTCCGGAAGAAAAGACCGGGCAATTGCTTGCAAAACAGCAGACCTGCCACCCGGAATGCTGCAACGCCAACACTCAGGCAATTCTGATTAGCTTCGCAGGAATACAGATAAGCAAACAGGGCATGCCGGAGTGCATCGCAAGCCCTTGAATAGAAAGCCCAGAAAGGCATCTTCAGCAAAAAAGGCCAAGGATGGGGCAATAGGAAAATCCGAAACGAGATTGATGGCACGGCTATTGCCAATAGGTTCCGACTATTTCGTTTCATTTCATGGAGATTTTCCGATGAGCACCCACGTGCCCAGCCGCCGCGCACACCCGGCAAGCGCTTCCGATTCATTCCCGTTCCGCCGCGCCCCCCTGGCAGGCATCGTCACCGCGCTTGCCCTGCTCGCGTCAACCTCGGCCGGCGCAGCCGACAGCCGCTCGGTCGCCGAACTCGAAGCCGAGATCGCCCGCCTGCAGCAGGAGATCGCCGCCAAGGCGCGTACCGGCGGCGCGGGTACCCCCCAGGCTCCGGCGGCCGAGCCCGCCGCAGCCGAAGGTGCCAAGGCGCTGGACACGGTGGTGGTGCGCAGCCGCCACCGCCTGGAGCGCCTCAAGGACGTCCCCATCTCCGTGGCCGTCGTCACCGGTGCCGAGCTGACCCGGGAGGCCACCGCCGATCTGGAAGGGGTGACCAAGCGCATCTCCAACTTCGCCTGGAACCCGGGCAACGCACGTACCAGCAGCCTGTCGATCCGCGGCCTGGGCAAGCAGTCCCAGACCGATGCCATGGACCCCAGCGTGGGCCTCAACGTGGACGGCATTGCCTACGGCTACAACCCCCTGTCCAGCTTCGACCTGTTCGACGTGGACACCGTGGAAGTGCTGCGCGGCCCCCAGGGCACCCTGTTCGGTCGCAATGCCAACCTCGGGGTGCTGAAGATCACCAACAAGCGCCCGACCTTCAACCCCGAGGCCGAGTATTCGGTGGGCTTCGGCCAGGGGCAGCGCCTCACGGCCCAGGGTGCGGTGGGCGGCGCCATCGTCGATGACGTGCTGGCCTGGCGCGGCTCCTTCCGGGTGGACCGGGGCGCCGGCTACGTGAAGAACGTGGAGAAGGGCTACCTGGAGAGCACCTTCGGCAACAGCGACCGGGTGGCGGGCCGGGTGCAGTTTCTGCTCACCCCCAATGCTGATTTCAATGCCCGCCTGAGCCTGGAAATGACGCCGACCACTGGCGAGGCCTTCAACGGCAAGACCATCTACACCCCCACCCCGCTCACCTATGCCGACGGAAGCCCGAACAACCTCAACACCGACGCCTCCACCCGCCTGGGGCGGCGCTGGTTCGGCCAGTTGCCCGGCTATTCCTATGCGGGGAGCTACCTCTACGGCGGGGGCTCGCGCAATACCGTGAACCTGGATCACCAGACGCCGACCTACACCGACACCAAGGGCGGCCTGCTGGAGATGAACTGGAATGTGGCCGACCACACCCTGACCTCGCTGACCGCCTACAAGGATTTCCGCTTCCAGGTGCGCAACGACGAGGGCACGCCCTTCGACATCACCAAGCGCGGTGGCGGTCACGTGGACAAGTTCTCCCAGTTCAGCCAGGAACTGCGCATCGCCTCCAAGGTGGGCGGGCTGGTGGACTACCAGGGTGGTCTGCACTTCCAGTCGATCAGCAACCGCTATGACTCCAACGCCGGCTTCGGCAGCGATGCCGGCGCCTGGTTTGCCAGCGCCAGCCAGTACAACCTGCTCGACGCCAGCGGCACCGGCCGTTACCTGATGGAGAATGCCCTCAACGAACTGGTGGTGTCGCCCCTGCAGAAGATCGAGAGCAAGAGCCTGGCGGTCTTCGGACAGGCCAACTGGCACGTCACCGACCCCCTCACCATCACCACCGGCGCCCGCCTGACCCGGGAAGACCGACGCAACACCACCAGTCGTCTGATCATCCAGGACGGCTACGGTGCCGGCCTCAACCCGGTGTCGATCAATGGGGTGCAGCTGGGCGGCTTCAATTCGAACGCAACCAGCGGCGCCCTGCTCGCCGGCAACTCGGCCGCGCAGCTGGCCCTGGCCGACATCACCGCCAGCCGCTACTTCGGTGTCGCTTCCTACTCGGCCCTGTCGGCCGACCAGCTACGCCAGATCGCCAACGCCAAGGCCCTGCGCCGGAGCAACATCGGCGTGCTGTGGAACGAGACCGAAGCCGAGTCGATCAAGAAGGTCCATCCGACCCTGCTGCTGAGCCCCAGCTACAAGATCAATGAAGACCTGACCACCTATTTCTCGGCCCAGTACGGCGAGAAAGCCGGTATCGCCCAGATCACCAACGGCGAGCACAACAACGCCAAACCTGAGCGCACGTCCTCCTTCGAGGTCGGCTTCAAGTCCACCCTGCTCAACAAGTCGCTGGTCCTGAACGCCAACCTCTACCACACCAAGATCCGCGACTATCAGCAGGCGGTGCAGGTCTTCGACAAGTACACCACCGAGCTCAACCCGGCCAACGGCGACCAATACACCAGCGCCACCGGTAACGTGCCCAAGGTCAAGGCCCAGGGCCTGGAAGTGGATGCCAGCTACTCGGGCTTCCGCAATGTGCTGGTCCGCTTCTCGGGTGCCTACAACGACGCCCGCTACGAGGACTACCCCAACGCCGCCAAGCCCGTGGAGCTCAATAACCTGACCGCCAAGTACCTGGACATGAGCGGCAAGACCCTGCCGGGCGCCTCCAAGTTCAGCTTCAGCCTGGGCGCCGAATACCGCAAGCAGGTACTGGGCGACAAGGAGTTCCACACCAGCTTCAACACCTACTACGCCAGCAAGTTCAACTCCGACAACAACCTGTCCAGCTATGGCTGGGTTGATGGCACTGCCCGCACCGACATCGCCATCGGCCTGGGCAAGGTGGACAAGACCTTCGATGTGAACCTGATCGTCAAGAACGCCTTCAACGACACCACACCGCTGGCCAAAACCTGGAACACCTACGTTCCTGCCGCACCGCGCTGGGTCGGGGTGGTGTTCACCGGCAAGCTCTGAGCGGGCAAAGGCCGGCCCGGGCAATTCGCTGGCGCCGGCCGCTTTTACTGCTTCGCCGCGAACCGACGCACGGTCCGGGCATCTACAGGAACACGGCACCCGCCCACGTGACGCCGTGCTCCAGCCCTTACACCGAGACACCCTATGATCCGCACCCTCAGCCTCGTCCTCGCCACGGCAAGCGTCGTGCACGGCGCCACCGCCCAGGCGGCCTCCCGGGCCGCCACCCCCCAGGTCAGGGCCGAGCTCCTGGCCTCGGTGAGCGCCGTGTACCCCGGCGAACAGATCGAACTGGGCCTGCAACAGAAGATCATTCCCCACTGGCACACCTACTGGGTCAACCCCGGGGATTCCGGCCTCGCCACCACCATTGCCTGGACCCTGCCCGACGGCGCCAGCGCCGGCGACATCCAGTGGCCCGCCCCCAAACGCTTCAAGACCGGCCCGGTCGCCAACTATGGCTACGAGAACGAAGTCACCCTGCTCAGCACCCTGCGCGTGCCGGCGGGGCTGCAGCCGGGTCAGCGTTTCCCGGTGAAGGCCGAAGTGAGCTGGCTGGTGTGCAAGGAAGTGTGCATCCCGGAGCAGGTCAGCCTGGATCTCGACCTGCCGGTGCTCGCCCCCGGCAGCCCGCGTGAAACCGGCAACCCGGTCATCCAGGCCGCCCGGAGCCGCCTGCCCGTGGCCGCCCCCTGGCAGGCCACCGTCGAGAGCGACGGCAAGGCCATCCTGCTGCGCGCCAGCGGCGCCGGTATTGCCGGCCTGAAACCCGCCGAAGCCTGGTTCTACGCCCGCGAATGGGGCAGGACCAGCCACGACGGCCCCCAGCAGCTGCACATCCAGGGCGACACCCTGGAACTGCGCCTGAAGGCCGGCGAGGCACCCGGCGCCACCGGCACCCCGCTCGACGGGGTGCTCGCCCTGCAGGCCGCCGACGGCAGCGTCAAGGCCTATACCGTCAGCGCCCCCCTCCAGGCGGCAAGCGCGCCCATCTCCGTGGCTGCACCCGCCAGCCGCGGCGCGCCGGATGCGGCCGACGACATCCAGCTGGGTGGCGCGCTGGTCCTCGCCCTGCTCGGCGGGCTCATCCTCAACCTGATGCCCTGCGTGTTCCCGGTGCTGTCCATCAAGGCCCTGTCGCTACTCCGTCACGGCGGCCAGTCGCCCTGGCAGGCGCGACTGCAGGGGCTGGCCTATACCGCCGGCGTCCTGAGCAGCTTCGCCGTGCTAGCCGGCGTGCTGGTGGCCCTGAAGGCCGGCGGGGCCGAAGTGGGCTGGGGCTTCCAGTTCCAGTCGCCGGTTTTCGTGCTGGCGGTGGCCTACCTGATGTTCACCGTCGGCCTGAGCCTGTCGGGGGCCCTCCACCTGGGCGCCTCGGCCGCCGGCGTCGGCGCGTCCCTGGCCGACAAGCCGGGCCACGCCGGCAGCTTCTTCACTGGCGTGCTGGCCACCGTGGTAGCCACCCCGTGCACGGCTCCCTTCATGGGCGCAGCCCTCGGCTTTGCCCTCGGTCAGCCGGCGCCGGCCCTGTTCGCGGTCTTCCTGAGCCTGGGGCTGGGCCTGGCCCTGCCCTACCTGCTGCTGTCCTTCTGGCCGGCCCTGCAGCGCCGCCTGCCCCGTCCGGGCCCATGGATGGAACGCCTCAAGGAGATCCTGGCCTTCCCCATGTACGGCGCCGCCGTGTGGCTGGTGTGGGTGCTGGCCCGGCAAGCCGGGCCCGACGCCATCGCCATCGCCTTGGGCGGCATGCTGGCCATCGCCTTTGCGGCCTGGCTCTATCAGCACAGCCACAGCGCACGCCCCCTGGCCCGCCACGGCAGCCGGGGGCTGGCCGCCGCCGCCGTGGCCCTGGCCCTGGGCGGCGGCTATGCCGGGATCGGCAGCGACAGCGCCCGCGCCGCCACCGGTAACACCGCCGCCGCCCACGCCGGGCAGAGCTGGGAGCCCTACTCGAAGGCCCGCCTCGACGCCCTGCGGGCCGAGGGCAAGCCCGTCTTCGTCAACTTCACCGCCGCCTGGTGCATCACCTGCCTGGCCAACGAAAAGGTGGCCCTCTCCAGCGACACGGTGCAGGACGCCTTCCGGCAGGCCGGCATCACCTATCTGAAAGGCGACTGGACCCACCAGGACCCGGAGATCTCGGCCCATCTGGCCGAGTTCGGGCGCAGTGGCGTTCCGCTCTACCTCTTCTACCCGGGCGGCACCGCCAGCACGCCCAAGGTCCTCCCCCAGTTGCTGACCCCGGCCATCGTCCGGGCCGCCATCGCCACCCCTTCTTCCATCGCGACCCTTCAGGAGTAAGCACCATGCTCACCGTTCCCCTCCTCCGCCGCAGCCTCATCGGCCTCGCCGCCTTCGGCCTGTCCCTCACGGCCCACGCCGCCGCCGAGATCGGCCAGCCGGCCCCCGCCTTCACCGCCCAGGGCGCCGATGGCAAGCCCGTCAGCCTGGCTGCCTTCAAGGGCAAGACGGTGGTGTTGGAATGGACCAACCACGAATGCCCCTTCGTCGTGAAGCACTACGAAAGCGGCAACATTCCGGCGCTACAAAAAGAGTTCACCGCCAAGGGCGCGGTGTGGCTGCAGGTCATCTCGTCCGCACCGGAAAAGCAGGGCCACGTGGACGGCGCCTCGGCCATCAAGATCAACGGCTTCCGCAACGCTGTGCCCACCGCCGTGGTCCTCGACCCGGACGGCAAAGTCGGCAAGGCCTACGGCGCCCAGACCACCCCCCACCTGTACATCGTCGACCCCACCGGAGTCCTGGTTTACAAGGGCGGCATCGACAGCATCCCGTCAGCCAACAAAGGCGACATCGCCAAGGCCGACAACTACGTCAAACTCGCCTTCGCCGACCTCGCCGCCGGCCGCAAGGTGGCCCACGCCAGCACCAAGCCCTACGGCTGCTCCATCAAGTACGCCGACTGAGACGCTTCCAACGGCCGGTTCAAGCTGAAGGGGTCCATTGGAGGCGCTGAGGGCGGCGGGAGGGACGGTGGGGGCGACTTCAGTCGCCCGCGGACTTCGATTAACGGCATGCCTGTGATCGACGTGCGATGGGCGACTGAAGTCGCCCCTACAAGTCGCCCCTACGAACCGCCCCTACGAGTCGCCCCTGCGGAGCGGCCGCATCGACCGTCAGGCAACGCGTCAAACGGAGGAAATCAGGTTCATTCGACCCCATGGGAAAAACCGCGTCTCCTGGGGGAGGCTCGGCAGCCCTCACGCCGCCCGGCGCATAAGGTTTCCAGAATTTCTTGGTTCCCCCGGCCGGCCCGAGGCAATAGATTGGTGGCGCGCCGGCACGATGGCTGGTTGGCGTGATTTCCATCCATTCGAGGAGCGCCCCATGGCCGACGCTGATCTTTCCCTTCATCCCCTGGCCCTGGCCTTCCTGGAGCGCCTGCCGCGCCACAAGACAGCGGGCAAGCAGCTACACCGTCAGGACGACGGAAGGGTTGTGGGGGACTGGGTCGGTCTTGAGTTGTCCAGCGCCTTCCAGCCCATCGTCGATGCAGCAGGCCAGATCATCGGGCGCGAGGCCTTTCTGCGCAGCGCCAGCGCCGACGACCAGGGGCTTTCGCCCTGGACCCTGTTCGCGGCGGCCACCGACGATGCCCGCCTGATTGCCTTGGACCGCCTGGCCCGCACCCTGCACCTGCTCAACGCCCTGGTCGGCGGTAATACCGGGCTGCTCTTCCTGAATGTGCATGGGCGCCTGCTGGCGGCCGTAGGGGACGACCATGGGCGGGCCTTCCGGCGCGTGGTGGATGCCCTGGGCGTGCGCCCGGACAGCATCGTCATCGAAACCCCGGTGGAGGCCAGCGCCCAACCCGACCTGCTGGCCTTCGTGCTGCGAAATTACCGTAACAACGGCTTTCGGGTGGCGGTCAACGTGGACTCCGCAGCCCAGTGGCAGAGTATTGCCAGCACCGTCCATCCTCATTTCGTGAAGATCGACAGCCGCAAACTGGGCCGCGGACACGAGGCGCAGGAGCGCCTGAAGTGGCTGAATGCCCTGCGCGAGGATGCAACCCTGATTGTCACCCACCTCGAGACCCCTTCGGCCGACCACCAGATTGGTCAATCCCTGTTGCAGGGTTACGCCTTCGGGCACCCATCGGCCGCCATCAGCAGCCGCCAGGAGGGCGTGTCGAGCACGCCCTCCCCCTGAACGCGCTCAGGCGTGCAGCCAGCGTCGGTGCAGGCTGCGCGCAAGGTGATCGAGCAGATAGCCAAGGAAGCCGATCACCAGGATCGCTGCCATCAGATCCGAGTAGGCCAGCCGGTCGCGGGAATCGAGGATGAAGTAGCCCAACCCCGCGGAGACCCCGAGCATTTCGGCCGGCACCAGCACGATCCAGATGATGCCGATGGCCAGACGCACCCCGGTGAGGATGTGGGCGGTGATGCCGGGCAGGATCACGTGGACGATGGTCTCGCGCCGGGTGGCCGACAGGCTGCGGGCCAGCAGCAGCCAGTTGCGGTCGAGCTGGGCCACCCCGGACGCCGTGTTGAGCAGGATCGGCCACACCGCCGCAAAGGCCAGCAGGAAGTACACCGGCGCATCGCCCACCCCCAGCACCATCACCGCAATCGGCATCCACGAGAGCGGCGAGATCATCCGCGCAAACTGGAACAGGGGCGTGGTGGTTTTGGAGAACAGGGGCGACAGACCGGTGAGCACCCCCAGGGGGATGCCCAGCACCAGGGCAATCACCAGCCCCACGGCCACCCGCTGCAGGCTCACCAGCACGTGCTCCCACAGGTCGCGGCCCTGCACCAGCTGCAGCAGGGCTTCGCCGGTGGCCAGCGGTGCGAAGGCGCTGGCCACCGGGGTCACCCCCGTCAGCCAGCCGGCGCCGGCAGCCCATAGCAGGGCCGCCGCCAGCAAACCGATAAAGGGAAGCAGAAGATTCAGCGCCATCAGATCGCCAGCACTTCCTTGCGCAGCAGATCGGCGGGCAAGCCGAAGGCCGACGGGCCGCCCACCGCGTTGATGGCCTTGCGCACGAAGCGGTCATCCACCAGGTCGCGGGCGGCAAAGCGCGGATCGAGCTTGCTCAGGAAGGCGTTGTCGCCCTCCACCTTCGTCTTCTGCAGCACCCGCACCAGCTCCTCGGTGTAGGAGGCGAAGGGATAGGGCTGGAAGTCGATGCGGCGCTGGTACCAGCCCTTGTTGCGGGCGGCACCGCTGGCCTCGTAGCTGGCGTAGTCGGTGGTGGCCAGCACCTTGGCCAGCACCTGCGGGCTGTGGGGCGTGTAGCGGTTGTCGTCGCTGCTGGACAGCAGCTTGGCGGCCTCCAGCTGGTTGCTGCGGGTCCACAGCTGGGCCTTGACGATGGCATTGGTGACGCGCTGGGCCCACTCGGGGCGCTCCGCGATGTCCCGCTCGGCCAGGAAGGTGACGCAGCAGGCGTGGTTCTTCCACACGTCGCCCGACAGGCGCAGCACCTTGCCGATGCCAGCCGTCTCGGCGGCGGCGTTGAAGGGCTCGGCCACGATGAAGCCGGCGATGGATCTGCCGGCCAGGGCCGACACCATCTCGGCCGGCGGCAGCACCACCAGGCTCACCTCGTTGCGGGCCACGCCGGCGTCCCGGGCGCGGGTCACCGCGGTGAGCCCGTTGGCCTGCAGCAGCTGCTGCAGGATCACGTTGTGGATCGAATACCAGAACGGGATGGCCACGGTCTTGCCGCCCAGATCGGCCACGCTGTTGATGTTTGGCGCCACGGTCAGGGCCGAGCCATTGACGTGGTTCCAGGCCACCACCTTGGCCGGGAAGCGGGTGCCGTAGCGCACCCACAGGGTGGCCGGCGAGAGCAGGTGGATCACGTTCACCTGGCCGGCCACGAAGGCCTCGACGATCTGTGCCCAGGTGCGGAACAGGCGCGGCTTTTCGGTGTGCAGGCCTTCGGCCTCGAACAGCTTGCGGGCGTGGGCGATGAGCAGCGGCGTGGCGTCGGTGATGGGCAGGTAGCCGATCTTCACCGGCACATCGCTGCCGCTGCCCTGGGCCAGGGCATCACCGGCGGACAGCAGGGGGGCGGCCACACTGGCAGCGGTCAGGGCCGACAGGCGCAGAAAGTCGCGACGGGTCATGCCGCAATCGCAATCGGACGACTGGCAGATATGGAGGGAGCGGGACGGTTTGGCGTAGTCCATGGGAGTCGGTCTCCGGGGCAGGTTCAGTTAACTGGCGTGGCGCAGGGCGCCGAGGATGGAGAGACGCAGGGCAGTGACGGCTTCGGGGAAGTCCTCCCGCGGGTGGGGAATGTCCACCGCCCACGCCTGCACCAGGTGGCCGGGGCGGCCGCCCATCAGTACGATGCGATCGGCCACCAGGATGGCCTCGTCGATGTCATGGGTGACGAGCAGCACCGCCGAATGCCAGCGATGCACCACGTCCACCAGCAGGGCCTGCATTTCGGCGCGGGTGATGGCGTCCAGGGCCGAGAAGGGCTCGTCGGCGAAGAGCAGCTCCGGCTCCCGTGCCAAGGCCCGGGCCAGGGCGGCGCGCTGGGCCATGCCGCCGGAGAGCTGGGCCGGCCAGGCCGCCTCCCGGCCAGCCAGGCCGACGGCCTCGATGGCAGCAGCCACGCGCCCCTGAAGGGCGGCCCTGGCGGCCTTGGGCTGGTGGGCAAAATCGAGGCCGAAGCCCACGTTGTCGGCGAGCTTCAGCCAGGGCAGCAGGCTCGCCTGCTGGAACACCAGCGCGCTGCGCGGGTGCGGCTCGGCCAGCGGCTCCCCCAGGAAGCGCACCTCGCCGCTGGCCGGCTGGGCCAGCCCGGCCAGAACCCGCAGCAGCGTGGACTTGCCGCAGCCGCTGCTGCCCAGCAGGGCAACGATCTCGCGCCGACGGATGGACAGGGACACCCCCTCGAAGACCGTGCCGACACCGGCATGGGCATAGGACAGGCCGTGGGCCTCCAGCACCGCCGGCCCGGCGGCAGCCGAAGCCACCACGTCCCGCTCGACGACCGGGTTGTTCATGCGGCCCTCAGGGCGGCATGGCGCTCCAGCTCTCCGTGGAGTTGGGTCAAACTGGGGGTGACCACCGGAACGAAGGCCGCCTCAAGCCAGCGCCGGGCAAAGTCGCCGGTGGTGGCCACCAGATAGGCCCGGCCGCCGGTGGCGTCGAGCTCCAGGTCCATGGCCTCGCGCACGATGGCCGCCAGGCGGATGCGGATGCGGAACAGGGGCGCCGCCTGGGTGGCAAAGCTGCCGCTGGCCAGACCGGCCTGCAGTTGCTCGATCTCGTGGGCGAGGCTGGCCTCCAGCGCGTCGATGCGCGACTGCAGGCCGGCACGCACCGCGCTGCCCGACGCACCTGCCGCGGCCAGGCAGGCCCGCGCCAGGCCAATGGACATGCCGCACTGCAGACTCAGGAAGGCCGGCCGCACCCGGGGCAGGAAGCTGCGGGCATCGGCATGGATCAGCTCGGCCGCCCCGGAGACCACCCCCTCGATGCGGATGGCGGCGGTGTTGCTGCCACGCAGGGCCAGCAGTTCCAGGTCCTCGCTGCGGGTGATGCCCGGCGTACCGGACAGGAAGGCCACCACCGCCGGCGGCTGGCCGTCAGTGGGCTCGACGGCCGCTGCGACGGCGAAGCCCGCTCGGCGCAGGTTGGTGACCCACGGCAAGCTGCCATCCAGGCGCCAGCCCTCCCCCGCCGGCGATGCGGCGATGGACAGGCTCTCGATGCCCGACAGGAACTTCATGGCATTCGACAGGCCGGTGGCCCCGGCCAGCTCGCCGGACAGCAGGGCAGGCAGATGGCGGGCGCGCAAAGCTGCGTTGTCGCTCTGGAGCAGGTACTCGATGAAAGTGCGCTGTCCCCAGAAGACAAAGGCCGCGGTCAGGGAGCGCTGGGCCACCCGGGCAATGGCATGCACCGCATCGGTCGTGCTGCCGCCGCTGCCACCCAGCGCGGAGGGCACACCAATGCGGAAGAAGCCTGCCGCGCCGAGCACGGAGATGGCCTCGTCGGCGTGGGCTGCGCCCTCGTTGAGGGAGGCTGCATGGGCCGATACCCAGGCCAGGGCGTCGTCCTGGCTGCGGATGGCGGTACTCATGATTCCAGGGCTCCGGGCGCGAAGGGCAGCAGTTCGGGATTGATGGCGGAGCCGGCCAGATTGTTGGCGAAGTTGCACAGGGTCGCCAGGCTCACGCCCAACAGCACCTCCAGCACCTGCTGCTCCTGGAAACCCGCCGCCAGAAAATCGGCCAGCTCGCCCGCGCCCACCTTGCCGCGGCTCAGGATGACCGCCCGGGTAAAGGCCACCAGGGCGTCGAAGCGGGGATTGCCGGTGCTGGCGCGCTCCTGCAGGGCGCGCACCAGGTCACGCTCGAGCCCGGCCTTCTTCAAGGCGATGGCCGTATGCCCGGCAACGCAGAAATCGCAGCCATGCACGCTGGCCGCGGTGATCTGCACCACCTCCCGCTCGGCCAGGCTGAGGCTGGCGCGGGCATTGATGCCCGAGACGCTGAGGTAGGTTTCCAGGGCCACCGGGGCGTTGGCCAGCACGCCGATCAGGTTGGGCAGGAAGCCGTTGTTGGTGATCACGGTGTCGATGAAGGCGCGGCTGCCCTCGGGGGCGCTGGCGGGGGTATGAACGGTCAGGCGGGTCATGGGCTTCTCCACGGGTATCGGCAATGGAGTCCATTCTCCCCATCGCGCGCGCGGCCCTCTATGCACGGGCATCGCAGGTTTTTGCTCGTTCGTCTTTCCCGGGGCCAGGGATGCCCCGGTCTGGAGGCCGGGTTCAGTGCGCGAAGGACGGGGCGCCGGGACGGCGGGCGCGCTGGAAGGCGCCGGGCTGCTCGCCGATGACCTTCTTGAAGGCCCGGGTAAACGCCGCCTGGGAGTTGTAGCCCACGTGCTCGGCCGCCCGCAGCACGCTGTCGCCGCACTGCAGGCGGCGCGCGGCGATCTTCATGCGCACCTGCAGCAGGAAGCGCGCTGGCGGCTGACCGCTGGCCTCGACGAAATGGCGGCAGAAGCTGGCCCGGGACATGCACGCCACCCGGGCCATGTCGTCGATGGACCAGGGCTTGCCGGGGGCCCGCAGCAGGTCGTCAAGCAAGGTCGCAAACTCGGGCCGCCGGGCCACCGCCAGCAGCCCCGAGGCCACGTCGTTACGCAGTGCCACGTCGCGGATCACATAGAAGAACAGCAGCTCGGTGAGCCGTTCGATCAGCGGCGAGGCGCCGGCCTCGTCCCGGGCCGCCTCGGCCAGGATCAGGTCGAACAGCGGTGCCACCGCGTGCAGGGCACCGGAGCCGGCACGGATCAGCACATAGTCGGGGAAGGCCCCACGCAGCAGCTCGCCCAGCAGGCCGCGGAACTGGAAGAAACCGCAGGCCAGGCCACAGGCGCCGGCGACCGGGGGGCTCATGGGCAGCATCGGGCAGGCCTGAAAACCCGGCCCGGCCTCGGCGGCGGGGGTCAGGCTGTGGGGAATGTCGCGCAGCAGGAAGACCCCCTCCCGCGCCTGCAGCCGGATGGGTGCCTGCCCCTCCAGGTGCAGCCAGGACTCGCCGCGCAGCACCAGGTGAAAGCTGGCGCGCTCCCGGCCGGCCGTGGAGGCGCGCCACGGACCGCAATACTGGCCCACGTGAAAGACCGTGGTCTCCAGCTCCAGCCCACTGACAAGCCAGTGGGCCAGACGATCGGTATCGGAGCTCATGGGCGTGCGCTCAAGCCAGGCCGTGGCCCACTGCCCGGCGTCTCCTCGGCCTCCTCGACCAGCTCCGACAGCGGCACGCCAAACGCGGCGGCAATCTTCAGCGATGTGGCAAGGGACGGAATGGAATAGCCCCGTTCGACCTCGCCACTGTAAGAACGGCTCAGGCCGGCCCGGTCTGCAAACTCCTCCTGGGACCAGCCTGCGGCGATCCGGCGGCGGCGGATGACTTCGCCGAAACGCTTGTGCAGCTCGATCATTGGGCAGGCCTCACCTTGCCCGGTTCGGCATGCTGCAGGGAGGCCTGGGAGATGTGGCTGCCCGGCGGCACACTGTGGGTGAGCCACACGTTGCCACCGATGCTCGAACCCGCACCGATGACAATGCGCCCGAGGATGGTGGCACCGGCATACACCACCACGTCATCCTCCAGCACCGGATGGCGCGGCAGCCCCTTCGCCAGGCCACCGCCCTCACACACCTCGAAGCGCTTGGCGCCGAGGGTGACAGCCTGGTACAGGCGCACCCGGTTGCCGATCACCGCAGTCTCGCCGATCACCACACCGGTGCCATGATCGATGAAGAAGCTGTTGCCGATGCGTGCCCCCGGATGAATGTCGATCCCGGTGGCCGAGTGGGCCAGCTCCGAGACAATGCGCGCCAGCAGGGGCACGCCCAGCTCATACAGGCGGTGGGCGATGCGGTAGTAGATCACCGCATGGATGCCCGGGTAGCACAGCACGATCTCGTCCACGCTGCGCGCGGCCGGGTCGCCGCGGAAGGCGGCTTCCACATCGGTGTCGAGCACAGCCCGGGTATCCGGCAGGGTGGCAGCGAAGGCGCGCACCAGGCCCGCGGCCCGGCTGCGTGCCTGTTCTTCGTCCTCACCGGCATGCCGGGCCTGATAGCCCAGTTCCAGGCGCACTTGCTCCAGGAGCAGGTGCAGGGCCGCATCCAGGGTGTGGCCGACGTAGAAATCCTCGCACTCCTGGCGCAGGTCGGCAGGCCCCAGACGCATGGGAAAGAGCGCCGCGCAAAGCTGCTCGACCACCCGCGCCAGGGCCTCGCGGGACGGAAACTCGCGCCCGCCGGTCTCTCGGCTGCGCCCCTGGGCGTCCCGCCAGCGGCTGCGTACGGCATGCAGGCCGGCGACGACGGCGTGGAGGTCCCAGTGTTCGGAACTCGTGTCGGCGGCCGGCGCCAAGCTGGGCGAAGCGGTGCGCCCGCCCTCCTCGCCGCGCACCGCCGGGCGGATGCCCTGAAGCGGATCTGCGGTGCTCACGCCGGCAGCCCCGCTGCGTCGAACACCCCCTCGAAGAGGACCGAACTGAGGTAGCGCTCACCGGAGTCGGGCAGCACCACCACGATGGTCTTGCCGGCGTTCTCCGGCAGCTTGGCCAGGCGCACGGCAACGGCCGCTGCTGCCCCGCAGGAGATGCCGGACAGAATGCCCTCCTCCCGGGCCAGGCGACGGGCGAACTCGACGGCCTCCTCGTTGGTGACCTGCTCCACCGCATCCACCAGGGTCAGATCGAGCACGCCGGGCACGAAGCCGGCGCCAATACCCTGGATCTTGTGGGGGCCGGGCTTGAGGGGCTCGCCGGCGCGGGTCTGGGTGAGGATGGGGCTGGCCGCCGGCTCCACTGCCACCGACTGGATGGCCTTGCCGCGGCCCTGCTTGAAGTAGCGAGACACGCCGGTGATGGTGCCGCCAGTGCCCACGCCCGACACGAAGATATCCACCTTGCCATCGGTGTCATCCCAGATCTCCGGGCCGGTGGTGGTTTCGTGGATCAGGGGATTGGCGGGGTTCTTGAACTGCTGCAGCAGCACGTACTTGTCCGGATCGGAGGCGGCAATCTCCTCGGCCTTGGCCACGGCACCACTCATGCCCTTGGGGCCCTCGGTGAGGACCAGCCTGGCGCCATAGGCGAGGAGCAACTTGCGCCGTTCGATGCTCATGGTCTCGGGCATGGTGAGGGTCAGGGGAATGCCCTTGGCCGCAGCCACGAAGGCCAGGGCGATACCGGTGTTGCCACTGGTCGGTTCGACCAGTTCCTTGCCCGGCCCGAGCAGCCCGCGCTTCTCGGCGTCCCACACCAGGGCCGCGCCGATGCGGCACTTCACCGAATAGGCCGGGTTGCGCCCCTCGATCTTGGCCAGCACGGTGGCGCCGGCGCCATCGGTGATGCGGTTGAGCCGGACCAGCGGGGTGTGGCCGATGGAAAATGCGTTGTCCTCATACCATCTGGACATGGAGATCTCCTTCAAGGGGTCGAATCGACGGACTCGAGTTGAAAACGAATGGACGGACAGGTCAGGAACTCACGATACCGGCCCCCCGCCGGGCAGCGAACCAACATATATTTGATTGGTTACCAATGCCGGAGCGATAAGCTTTCCCGGAATCGCGGATAGGCAAATTGAAAGCCCTTCGGGTCAATTCCTGGTGTCGCCCGACATCTCCTTTAGGGGCGACTTGTAGGGGCGACTTCAGTCGCCCGCGGACGTCGATCAAGGGCATACCTGTGATCGACGCGTGGGCGGGCGACTGAAGTCGCCCCCACAGTCCCTCCAGCCGCCTTCAGCGCGTCCCATAAACCCCTTCAGCTTCATCCATCGGGTGATCCGGCCAGTGGAGGGCAAACCCGCGTCAGCATTGGGTTTGCGTCTGGTTCGGGGAGGACAACCAAGGAAAACAGGATGAACTCGACCCCACGGAAGCACGCGCGCGCGGTCAGACGACATCAAGCTGAGGCACGCAGCTTGATTCCCACGCCCTCAGGACGACACTTCGGTAAACACCTCCCAGTTGAACCGGGTGCGGTGGCGCAGCCGGGCCAGGGCGCCGCGCTTGCCCTTGTGGGTCAGGCGGGCGTCGTCGATGCTGCCCAGGGGCAGGCCGGTGTAGGAGTCGCGCAGGGCATTGAGCAGGGCCAGACCCTGGGGCCACGGGCCATGCCCGGAGTCCACGTTGATGTGTCCGGCCTCACCGATGTCGATGAACAGACTGCCCCAACAGTCGGCCCAGCGGGCCGTGCCCTCCAGGCTGGCCCAGGGGTCGTTGCGGCTGGCCACGACCATGCTCGGTACGCCGATGGGAGTAGAAGGAATCCATGAGGACAGCCCGCCCCGGTCGGATACGTAGCTGGTGTCGCGCAGGCCGAAGGCACTGAAGCGGTCGGGGTCGGGCGGGGCCACCAGCAGCAGGCCAGCCACCCGTTCGGGGCGGTCGGCGGCGGCCACCACCGAGGCCAGACAGCCGTAGCTGTGGGCCACCAGCCACACCACGCCGGCCGCCTCGTCGATTTCGCGCCGGACCTCGGTGGCCCAGCGCGCCAGCACCGGCGCGGTCCAGTCGATCTGACGAACCCGGCGGGCATCGGCAAGCCGGGTTTCCAGCCAGCTCTGCCAGTGCCCGGGGCCGCTGTCGTTGAGCCCCGGCACGATCAAGGTGGTTTGCTGCACCTGAACGCCCCCAATCAAAAGATGCCAATGAAAAATGCGCCAGACCGGTAGCCTGGCGCATTGTGTGAAAGGACGCTCCCGCCGAGGGCGGGGGCGGGAGCACGCCGGACTTACTTGACGGTGGTGATCTGGTCGAACACGCCGCCGTCGGCGAAGTGGGTCTTCTGGGCCTTGGTCCAGCCGCCAAAGAGCTCGTCGATGGTGAACAGCTTGACCGGGGCGAAGGTCTTGGCGTAC
>Ga0075156_10000352_pt1 | contig 23307 bp, 22 predicted proteins | sample JI81AbrownDNA_FD_70966 | JGI IMG/M metagenome (GOLD analysis project Ga0075156, IMG submission 70966) | Wastewater effluent complex algal communities from Wisconsin, to seasonally profile nutrient transformation and Carbon sequestration -... | ecosystem: Engineered > WWTP > Effluent > Algae...
AATTCATTTGCTGAATCCCTGGCCGGACGTGTATCAAAAGAATGCTTTGAGTGGTTAGATGCTCCCATCTGGACGGTTGGTGCGATAAACCTTCCCGCGGTTCCCCTAAACGTTGACCTTGAAAAAATGATGCTGCCAAGCAGCGACAAGGTCTTCGCTGAGCTGGAGAAATTGCTTAGCTATTAGAATGAATATCCAATACCAATGTTATAAATCACCGGCTCGTTGTGGCTGGTGTACGGCCGGAAGAATCTAAGCTTGTGAAGGACAAATTTCTCACCTTCATCGCGGGCGGGATCATACGCCTTGATGCCAACATCAAAACGTAAGATCAGGAAAGAAAAATTGAATCGCAGCCCGAAACCTGTTCCTACACCGATTTCCCGATAAAACTGATTCAGCTTAAACTCTGAATTACCTCTGTTCTCATTATTATCCTCCAGCGGCTTGAACGTCCACACGTTGCCTGCATCTATAAATACGGCCCCCTCTATAAATCCGAAGATTTTTTTGCGTAGCTCTACGCTTCCCTCGAGCAAGATGTCTCCTGGCTTTTCAAATTGATAATTGAAATAGCCATCCTGTGCAATATCTTCGCTGACATCAGGCTTGAAAGATCCCTGGCCTAATCTTCTAGGTCTCCAGGCACGGATACTATTGCTTCCCCCTGCGAAGAAATACTTTTCGTAAGGAAGTGCTCCGGTTGTATCGCTATAGGCATAGGCTGCACCGGCATTAAATCTGTAGGCGAGCATAGTGGTTTTATCCAGCACTTTAACCCTTCGGAAGTCAGCATTGACGCGAATGTATTTAAACTTCTGAAGCCCCTTGGCAGAAATATCAACCAGGTTTTGAAGCGTTCCGCCACTTTCAACAGCCCAGCGAAAAAATGCTGATGTGGTACCTGGACTGCCATAATTATTGAAGTTCCATGTCATGGCAAAGATCATACTACTCACAAAGGAAGGATTAAATGAATAGATCAATGGATTGCCGTACTCTACAAATTGCTCATCCAGAAATTGCTGATATTCAGGATCAGTTTCTGACCGGATGACACTCAGGTTGACTACAGTGAAATCATAGCGCCTGATACGTTGATTATCCCAACTATAAGTAAGGTTAGCAGACGTAGCCTTTCGTATGTATTCAGGACGATTTGTATAGGTATATCCCATTTGAACTCTTGTTCGGGGGTTAACGCGGCCTAACGCGTATCGTTTTTCATCCTTCAGCGGAAGTAGAAACTGTGGAAAAGATATGGCGGCATTTACGCCTCCTTCAATACTTCTATAAACACTCTCGTTGGTTCCTGTTGCAGCGAATACACCTTCATAACCAATGCGGCCGTTCATTTCAAAATTCTCTGAGCCTTTAAAGATATTTCGCTTCAAAAAATTAAGGTTATAAAAGGGACCCGGAGTGCCCTGTGTAATACTCATCCCGACTTCATTAGACCACTGATACCGGTCTAATGAGCTTGTAAAAATATTGGCGATGAACTTTCCATCTGCAGTGTCGTAGTTAATGTTCACAAATCTGAAGTTGTTCAGGTTGGCGAGCTGGCGTTGCGTATCAAATGTTGCTTTGCGGCTATAGTGCTCGCCCGGAGCGACAAACACACGCTGCCCAAGCACTTTCAGACTGTAATTTCTTTCGAAGTACAGGTAGTTCACATTCCTGGAGACTCGCTTCGTTCGGGAGAGTGTAGCGGAAGGAGGGGCAAGTCCGGCATCGGTGGTGAAGTTAACTTCATCCAAAAGGAATTTTTTATGATAACCACGTTTTGCCGGATCATTAATAATAACCTGAATCCCGATTCTTCGGTTCGGTCGATATGCGGTGTCGGTTTCAAACTCCACGTATTGACGGCTGAAGTCGTAGTATCCATTGTCCTTCAATAAAAGGTCAATTCGTTCGCGTTCCTTGGAGAAATTATCCTGTTGGTAGCGTTGACCTTTTATCAGGAAGCTTTGGGCCCTGTTATCTAGTAAGAGATTATAAATTGCAGAATCTGTAACCCTATAGAAGACAGTATCAATCCGGTAGGGTTTTCCGGCCTTTATCGAGTATTCGATTCTTACCTTATCCGTTATTCTTTCCTTGTCCTGACTTCTTTTATTTTTATGTACCAGTTCACACGACCCGACCGAGTTATTGAAATACCCGTTTGAAAACAGGTAGTCTGAAAATTTAGCAACCGTGAGATTGGTAGCGGTTGAATCATAAACTGTGATTGGATCAATCCACTGCATGAAAAGCGTTCCGTTCTGAATCCGGTCATTCATTTTGTCAATTTTGCTTTGCTTGGTAAAAAGCAAATTGTTGACCTTGTTGTCGGATTTTGCCTTAGCAATTTTCTTATTATATTTTTTTTCAATTTTGGCTATCTTCTTTTCATACTTCTTCGAATCGAAATTCTTTTTGCTGGAATAGTGAATCCAGCGCGGGGTAAGGGACAATCCGCCAACTGCTTTTTGATTTTCTTTTTGTACGTAAAGATCTTTCAGCGTGCTCTTACTGATATCTTTCGGCTGGCCTTTTATCGTTTGATTATACAGGAGCCGTTCGTTTTCTTTCAGGTACCGGACGCCCGTACACCCCTGCAGGAGAAGCAAGACTGAGAAAAGAAGGAAATAATATCTAATTTTCGAGAGTATCAAAGGTCAAAAAATGCTTTCCAAAGCCCGGATTAAATTCATCAAATCTTTGCAATTAAAGAAATACCGAAAACAGGAACAATGTTTTACGGTAATGGGTGAAAAAAGTGTTCTGGAGACCCTTACCTCAACGTTACAAGTTCGTGAACTCTATGCTACCGATGACTTCATCGAACGCCAAAAATCGATCTTGAGCCCTTATAAAGGTGATCTCATCCAGATAAATGAACGTGAGCTGGCATTGTTGGGTGAGTATACTACCAACGATACTGCACTCGCTATAGTATCCATACCGGAAAATACCGAGTTGGCTGTTGGTCCGGAAGAATTTGTGATCATGCTGGATGATATCCGTGACCCCGGAAATCTGGGTACGATCATCCGGACTGCCGATTGGTATGGGATTACAAAAATTATAGCTTCCGAAGAAACAGCAGACGTGTATAACAGCAAGGTCATTCAATCCAGCATGGGCTCGTTCACAAGAATGCATGTGTATTATACAAACCTGGCTGAATTTTTAAACGAAAATAAAGTACCAGTTTACGGCACATTCCTGAACGGAGAAAACGCACATTCTTTCAACTATGGAAAAGGGGGGATTGTGCTTGTGGGGAATGAAGCGAATGGCATCTCAGAAGAAGTCGGAAAGTTTGTTACTCACAAGATTACTATTCCAAAAGTTGGAAAAGCTGAATCGTTAAATGCAGCGATAGCTACTGCGATAGTGTTGGACAATATCAGAAGACGTTAAAAGAAGCCTTTGCTCTTTTCGGCTGCCTCAGCAGAGATTTTTTCGGCATGTTCTTTTCCCAGGTATTTATCAATAATCGAATGCCCCAGATAAATGAGCGGAGTTAATGCAATGGCAATGATGAATTTGTAAATGTAGTTTGTAATGCCAATGGCTACAATCTGTGAAGTTGTGAATACTCCGTAAAAAGCGATGAATAACACCACAAAACTGTCAATAAATTGCGATACCAGGGTTGAGCCCGTTGCCCGAAGCCACAAATATTTATTGCCGGTAATTTTTTTAAGCTTCTGAAAAACAAAAACATCCGTAAGCTGACCGATAATAAAAGCTGTCAGGGAGCCGATGATAATGCGTTGACCCTGTCCAAATATCTTGTTAAAGGCAATGTCCATGTTTACGGTACTTCCATCCGGACCTTTCGTATAATTCCAGAAGTCCGCAGGAGAGAGCAGCATGGTAAGAAAGATCACAATGAAAGCGTAGGCAATTAATCCGGCCGTCAGGTAGCTGATTCGTTTCACACCCGGCTTTCCGAAGTATTCGTTTACTAAATCAGTGGTAATAAACACAACGGGCCAAATGACAACACCTGCTGTTAAATTAAAATCCATGGTGAAGCCCAGGATATTCAGATTCGCAGGACTCATTCCGAACGTTTGCTCGAGTGAAAAGATTTTTACTCCGATCATTTCCGCAAGCAGGGCATTGGTTATGAATATCCCCGAGAGAATAATGAACAATCGGTTCTTCTTTTGATCAAGCGTGGGCTCCATGCTAATAACGTGTGTCTTTTATGTTTATTCTAACGCCCAATTAATCTTCTATTGTAAAAGTTTCGCCTTCCAGCGCAAGATACGTATTCGGAAACACACGCTTGGCCTCATCGATAACCGGCAGCAAATCTTTATACCGGGCAGAGAAATGCCCGATCAGCAGCCGTACCGGGCCAGCCTTTAGCGCGATGGTTGCAGCTTGTTTAACTGTACTGTGTTTCGTTTCGGCTGCTTTATCGACATCTGCTTCCATGAATGTTGCTTCATGGTACAGCACATCCACAGCTTTCACCTGCTCAATAATTGTTTCGTAGTATTGTGTGTCTGAACAATACGCGTAGCTTCTTGATTTTCGCGGGGAAAGGGTTAGGGCTTCATTCTTGTAAAGCATGTTCCCTTCGTCATCCAGTATGTCTTCACCTGCCTTTAACTTATTCAACTGAAGAATAGAAAGGTTATCCGGCAATAATTCTTTATCGATTCGCCTGAGTTTTCGTTTTTCGCGAATCAGAAAGCCGGAGCAATCTAGCTTATGGAGGAGCGGAATAGTCTCGACCGTAACGAACTTATCTTCAAAAATGATTTCTTTCTTGCCGGGTGTAAGCTGATGAAAGACGATCTTGTAGTTGAGCGCAGATTTAGAGTATTGTAATTGAAGCGTGATAATCTCATCCAAACCTTTATGACTGTAAACATGAAGATCATTCTTCCGCTTATTCAGGTGCAATGTAAAGATCAGTCCCATTAAACCGAGGTAATGATCCCCATGCAGGTGAGAAATGAAAATATGATCAATGCGATGCATGTTAAGTTCATATTTCATTAGTTGAAGCTGAGCGCCTTCGGCACAATCAATTAAAAAGTAATCGTTCTCAACTTCAATAAATTGAGCAGAAGGCATGCGGCCATAGGCCGGAACGGCTCCACTTGAGCCAAGTATGGTTATTTTAAATGCCACGTCTTATTAAAAACAAAAGACCAAAATCGTTGCTGATTTTGGTCATGTAGGTTATGAATGTCCGAAATTAATTGGTATCCCGGTTCTTTAAATCTTTTTCAATCTCGTGCATGAAGACAGAATCAATAGCTTCTTCTGCCGTGAGGGTGATGTTTAAAACGCTGTCAAGCTGGGAGATTTTGATGAGCTTAACCGTGTGTTCGGATAAAGCAGCTAATACAAAAATACCGCCTTCTTCCTGAAAAATCCGGTTGCCGACATGTAACGCGCTCAGGCCGGATGAATCTGTATACTTTACGTCCGACAGGTCAAGGATAATATTCTTAACGCCTTCCGCGTGCAATGTGATAAGTTCTGATTTCAGATTAGGGGCAACACTGCTGTCCATCTTCTCCTCGTGCAGGCGTAGCAAGCTGTATTTTTCCTGCTTATCGATCGTGTATTTCATAGTAGCGCGTACGGTTAGCTTTTTAGAGCCTCAAAATTAACCGATTTTACTGAATTAATGATACTGTCCTCTATTCTTTGAAGAAGATCAGAAGAACCCGTTTCCACCAACGTTTCTCCCGTAAAATGGTTATAAAGCTCCCGGTAACGGTCTGATATGGACGTAACAATTTGAGGCGTCATTTCTGGTACGTGTTGACCGTCTTTTCCCTGAAATCCATTTTCAATCAGCCACTGGCGTACAAACTCCTTCGAAAGCTGCTTTTGGGTTTCACCCTTTTGCTGACGCTCGGAATATCCTTTCAAATAAAAGTACCGGGATGAATCCGGTGTGTGAACCTCGTCAATCAGGTAAATTTTTTCACCCTGTTTCCCGAACTCATACTTGGTATCCACCAGGATAAGGCCGCGGGCTGCTGCGAGTTCAGTTCCTTTTGCGAACAGCGCAAGTGTATATTTTTCGAGTGTTTTGTATTCGGCTTCTGATACTAATCCACGTTTTAAAATTTCTTCACGTGAGATATCTTCATCGTGCCCAACATGCGCCTTGGTAGTGGGCGTAATGATCGGTTGAGGGAACTTGTCGTTTTCTTTCATGCCCTCCGGGAGTGTAACGCCACAAAGTACCCGCTTACCCACTTTGTACTCACGCCACGCGTGACCAGCCAGGTAGCCGCGTACAACCATCTCCACGGGATAGGTTTCGCAGGTAAAGCCAACCGTCACGTTTGGGTCGGGGGTGCTGAGCACCCAGTTGGGCACAATCGATTGGGTAGCTTTTAAGTTAATCGCGGCAATCTGATTAAGTACCCGACCTTTATCAGGAATTGCTTTCGGTAACACCACATCAAATGCTGAGATCCTGTCCGTGGCAACCATGGCCATGATGTTACCAAAATAGTATACGTCACGAACCTTGCCCCGGTAAAAACCTGTCTGACCTTTAAACTTGAAATTGGTTTCCTTGATTGCGTCCATAGAAAAAACTGAAGCGCAAAGATTAGAAATGTACAGCAGATATTCGCGTGCTGAATTAATTAATTCTTCGGCTCTACGAGCAGCCCCGCTTTGAAAACATCCGTTTTTACAAGATTCCCGTGCTCGTCAAATTCCTTCCATTCCTTATGCTTTTTATCAGCAATGTATTCGCCCTGTTCTTTAATTTTTCCGTTGGGATGATATGCTGTAAACAGGCCATGCCTGCGATTGGAGCGAAGTTCACCCTCGGCTTCTACACCCCCGGCCTGATAATAGGTTTTATATGGGCCCGTTAACAAATTAAACTTGTACGTTTCTTCTTTGGCCAGCTTTCCGTTCTCAAAATATTCATACCGGGTTCCCGAGAGCTTTCCGTTTTCATAGTTCTCTTTCACGTGCTCGGTTTTACCATCGGGATAATAAAAAATCCATTGTCCTTCCGGGTGCTTATTCTTAAATCGTTTGACGGACATTAATTTGTCTGTATCCGTATATTCTTCAACAACCCATTCCTGCCCTGTCATGGATGGCTGCTCTTTTATTTTCAGCTTTCCGTTCGGGTGATAGGAGAGTGCAGTTCCAGCCTTATTGCCTTCTTCGTATTTGAAGCGATGCTTGACTGATCCATTAGCATAATACCCCGTGTTATCCCCATGCAGCCGGCCATTCATGAAATTTCCTTCCAGTAATAAATGGCCCTCACGATCGTAATTTTTAAACTCACCGTTTTTAGAACCTTCTTTCATGGTTGAAACAGTTTCCATCTGGCCGTTGTCATAAAAGGTTTTGTAATAACCGCTCATGATGCCGTTTTTATAGTTACACTCGGTTTCCACCTTTCCGTTTTCATAAAAGCTTCGGGTGATGCCATTCGGTTTACCGTGCGCGTATGTGATCTCCTTCTTCATGTTGCCAGTGGTATAGTATTCACGCACTACACCTTCAGGCTTTCCTTTCTTGAAAACACTTTCACTTTTAATGATTCCGTTGTCGTAGAAAGATTGAATGCTGTCAACCAGCAGGTCATTCTGATAAAAAGCTTTCTGTACAAACTTTCCATCCTCGTCATAAACTTCCACAGCACCGTGTCGAAGACCATTCACGTATACCATTTTTCTGGATACAGTTCCGGTTGAATTGTACTCCATGAAAACACCTGACTTCTTGCCTTTGTTAAAATTACCCTCTACAGCCACCTTGCCGTCCGGGTAATACTTTTTGTACGATCCGATCATTAACTCATTATCATCCTGAGCAACCGCATAGGCTTCCAGTGGAAACCGCTTTGCGGCATCGTAAAATGTTTTAACCTCGCGTTGTGCGAACGCAGAAAATGAGAGGAGCGTAAGACAAAACAGGAGAATTCTCATGCTTTTTGGAGGATTATGGCTAAAATAAAACAGCCTCGCTAATAACGCAAGGCCGTTTCAATTGTTGTATACTGTTCTTCGGTGAGGCGCTAGAGATTCTCAATTACAACGGCTGATGCACCTCCACCTCCGTTGCAAATTCCCGCAACGCCAATGCTTGCTTTATTTTGCTTGAGAACATTGATCAAGGTAGCGGTTATGCGCGAACCCGAAGATCCAAGCGGATGGCCTAATGCAACGGCACCGCCATTGACGTTTACTAACTCAGGATCAAGTTCCAGCTTAATGTTGTTTGCAATGGCAACGGCCGAGAAAGCTTCATTGATCTCATAGTACGAAACATCTTTTGGCGTTACGCCTGCAAGCTTCATGGCTTTGGGTATCGCCAGGGAAGGGGCAGTGGTAAACCACATCGGATCTTGCGCGGCATCTGCAAAGCCTAGAATTTTAGCAATTGGTTTTAAGCCAAGCTCATTCGCTTTCTCCTTGCTCATCAGCACAAGTGCTGAAGCGCCATCATTCAGCGTTGATGCATTTGCAGCAGTCACAGTTCCCTCTTTGGTGAATACGGGTTTTAATGCCGGAACTTTTTCAAAGTTTACGTTCTTATATTCTTCGTCTTCGGCAAACATGGTCTTGTTGCCTTTTTTGTCGGTCATCTCAACGCCAACGATCTCATCTTTAAATTTTCCGGCAGCCCATGCCGCAGCAGAACGCTTATAGGAATTAATCGCATACGTGTCCTGATCTTGTCGCGAGATTTTCATTTCTTTTGCTGTGTTATCCGCGCATACACCCATCGCACAATGATTGTAAACATCGGTTAACCCGTCATAGGTGAGTCCGTCAAGCAATTCGCCATTTCCAAATTTATAGCCTGTTCTTGCTTTCAATAAGTAATAGGGGATGTTACTCATGCTCTCCATTCCGCCTGCAACTACGACATCGTTATGTCCAAGCATAATCGATTGTGCGCCAACCATGACAGCTTTCATTCCGGAAGCACAGACTTTATTAATAAGCGTGCATGGAATGTTGTATCCCAACCCGGCACCAACAGCAACCTGGGTTGCGGGCGCTTGCTTAAGTCCGGCCGAAATAACATTGCCAACAAAAACTTCCTGCACTTGTTTCGGATCAACACCGGCCTTCTGGATAGCGCCTTTAAAGGCTACAGCACCAAGTTCAACTGCCGTTAACGCGCTCAGGCTTCCGCCAAAGCTGCCGATAGGCGTGCGTACTGCGGAAATAACATAGACTTCTTTCATAGGATCTAATGGGAGATTAACACACTGTAAAATTAGGATAATTCCTGAGAGCAATAAACTCCGCCAGACTGCTGATTACCAGTCGGGTTTTCCTTTTTCTTTAGGCTTGGTGGCCTTGCGTTTATTTTGCTGTAAATACTGCTTTTCCTGATTGCGCATAGCTTCCAGAAGCATCTCAGCTTTTTCAGGGCTGATCTTCATCTCCTCCAGTTTCTGCTTCACGTCAGGTGGCATCTTCTTTTCCTGATCTTTTTTATCCTGCTCTTCTTTTTCTTTCTGCTCTTTATCTTTTTGCTCCTGATCTTTCTTTTCCTGATCCTGCTTCTGCTTGTCCTTTTCTTTCTGTTCCTGTTCCTTCTTCTCCTTTTCCTTCTGTTCCTGATCTTTTTTCTCCTGATCTTTCTTTTCTTCCTCTTTCTTATCCTGATCCTTCTTATCCTGATCCTTATCTTTATTTTGCTCGTCTTTCTTTTTCTGATCCTGCTTCTTCTTCTCTTCTATTTTCTTTTTGAGCAACTCATAATTGTACCGCGCCTCTTCGTTGGTAATATCGCTTTTGATAGACTCCTTAAAGTAGCTTAACGCTTCCTCCTGCTTACCCTGCTGATCGGCAATCAGGCCAAGCTGTTGCTGGGCTTTCGAACGTAGTTGATTTTTTGAGCTTGCTGTAAGCGATTGATACTGACTTAACGCATTTGTAGTATCCTTAAGATTGTAATATGCACTGGCAAGATTTAACAAGACTTCATCTTCCCGAACATTGAGGGAATCCACCAGGTACCGATACTTTTTGATAGCGGTTTTGAAATCGTTTTTGAGGTAGGCTTTTTTAGCATCGGCTTTTAAGCCGTTGATCTTGCTGATCAGCGTAGGATCTGTAAGTGTAAAAAGTGTTAATAAAACGGCTGCTAAAATTCTCATATCCGTACAGTCTTGATATTGAGCAAAATATCCAGCACCAGTAACACAAGCGCTGCTATGAGGAAGTAAAAATACCGGTTGGCGGTAACGTCCATCACGCGAGCGTCCATCAATTCACCTTCAATTTTGCTTATTGTATTTATTAACCGCGAAACGTCATTTCTGGTTTCATTGATTTCAAAATACTTGCCACCGGTTTTTGAAGCGAGCGCCATCAGGGAGGTTGCATTCAGCTTGGTGACGACAACATTGCCGCTGTTGTCCATTTTATAACCAGAGCCTGACCGGATCTGGCCGCCCTTTTCAGTTCCGATTCCAAGCGTAAAGAGCTTGATATCTTCGTCTTCAATTTCCTGAGCGGCATCTGCGGTATCATCTCCAAAATCTTCGCCATCGCTGATCAGGATTATAATTTTTGATTTTGCCTCTGTACGGGTGTTATCGTCTTCCATTTTTTTCATAGCCATCCGCAAAGGCGGTCCGAAGTCAGTGCCTGAGGAGGGCACCAGGCCGGTGTTTATAGATTCAATGAAAAGATTCAGTGCATTTTGATCGTACGTAAGCGGGCATTGCATAAATGCTTCGGCTGAAAAAATAATGATGCCAATCCGGTCTGAGTTAAAGGCGTCAATGACCTTCTTCATCTCAAATTTGATCTTTTCCAAACGGGTAGGCTGAATGTCAAATGCGTCCATCGACTTGGAAAGATCCACGCAGATCATGATGTCTTTACCCACCGATTTGACTTCCTGTTTAGATGAGCCAAATGAAGGACCCAGCATTGCAACGATGAGCAACGTAAACATGATGGTCCGGCTTGCAATTTTAATAAAGATTCCCGTGAAAGGAGTATTGAGTGAGCGGGCGATGTTAACCACCCGAATGATGTAGAATACGTATAGCGTTACGAATAACGCTATAAAAATGATTTCCGTAAGTCCGATTCCGCGATACCAGGCCACTGTAAGAATTCCGTACACAATATAACTCGTGCAAGTAACAATTATTACGCAACCCGGACAATACCGCTGGTGGAACAAAAAAAGTCTCCCGATCAGAAGACTTTTTTAATGTTGATTAAGATTCGTGCGCTTCTATCGTTTAAATACTTTTTCTCTACAACGATGAAATCGTCATTTGGTATGGCATATTCATTTTTTATGCCATTCAAGTCAGTTAATTTTTTCAGCATTTTTTGGTTTACTACATGCAGCCGAATGGTATTAAGGAATATTTGTAGAATTGATTCTACAATGCTTGATTTTTACTACTTTGGCAGCCTAACGAACCGATTATGACACCGGTAAAATTTAATGAAAAGGAAATCCGCGAGATCAATGAGATCATTGCTGAAATTTCAAAAGTGATCAAGCCTAAAAGTGAAATCGGAGCGCGCAGCAAAGCAACGCTCACCGGACTGCTTGCATCCACTAAAACCAAAAAGGCAACCTATTTTAAATGCAAACGTGAATATTCCGATGCTATCCTGAATCATTTTACGAAGGAGAAAGGGATTGCTAAAAGCCGGTTTAGCATGAGTGCACAAGACACTGTTTTTGTGATTTAAAGAACTCTAAATCAGTCGTTGCTTAAAACCTTTGGATACGATTTTCGTTATCCCATAAAAAAATGCTGTTTAATGAGAAAAATTGATATCCTGAACTTCATAACTGATTTTCGTAAAGCCCCAAACGATGTTAAGACATATACCCAGGTTTTGTCTCACCTGGGTGCTGCGCAGGAGCAAATGATTACACAGATGCTTACCGAATTACAGGAAGCACGCATAATCCGGCAAACTGAGCTGAATGGCGAGCGGGCCTTTCAGGTAATCGCACGATAAGATTCATACTCTTCTAAGTCGTTGAAAATCAACCTCGCACATGCGGGGTTTTTATTTTTTATACTATTTGATACTAAATAGTAGAACAAATGTGAGCAGTCCCTCGTATATTTCCTATACAATCTAGTATCAAATGATCGAAACACGCTTGGGAGAATTCGAGGAGGTAATCCTGCTACTCACGGGAATCCTCGGAGAGGACGCCTATTCTTTTAAAATCGCGGAGGAGTTTGAAAAGCAAACTTCACGTTCGGTTTCCATTGGTGCGGTGCATTCTACGCTTAACCGACTGGAGGAAAAAGGTTTCCTCACATCAAAAGTTGGTAACGCTACTGCAGAACGGGGAGGTCGGAGAAAGCGAATCTACACCATCACTGCCTATGGCAAACGAGCGCTTGAGCAAGCCCGGGATTTACGCCTGTCGTTGTATAGTCAGTTTCCGGCATTCGCAGGTAAAATGGATTTTGGAATGAGCGCTAACGGATAACATGAACCAGTGAAAACAATTCCTCCAAATTTTGCCCGCTGGCTGTTGCTGAAATTTCTACGCGAAGATTTCGCAGAGGAAGTTGAAGGCGACCTGGAAGAAAAGTTTTATGAAACGCTTAAAACCAGATCAGCATTTAGCGCAAAGTTCATGTATTGGTATCAAGTAATGAATTACCTAAGACCCTTTGCTATCCGTAAAAAAGGTATTCAGAATTTAACGCATTACGATATGTTTCAGAGTTACTTCAAGATTGGTTGGCGGAATATTATTAAGTACAAAGCATTCTCCGCTATAAATGTATTCGGACTTGCACTGGCTATGTCGGTGTGCATGCTTATTATTTTGATGCTGGCTGACCAGCGCAGGTATGATGCGTTTCATGAAAAGGGAGATCGTATTTACCGTATTACCTTATCGACCAACTATGCCACAACACCACATCCGCTTGCAGCGGTAGTAAAGAACGATTATACAATTGCAGAAGCAACCACAACGCTGATTCCCGGACCGGCCGGAGATGCTGTTCATCAGGATAAGCTGGCGGACATGAGAGGTTATTTTGCTGATCCATCATTCTTTACGATTTTCAGTTTTGAGCTGGAAAGGGGTAACCCGGCAACTGCGTTACAACAACCTAACACAGCGGTTATCTCGCAGGAGCTTGCATCACAATTATACGGTACCGATGATCCGATCGGTAAAACATTTGATTTTTCAGATCGCCAATTAGCCTTTCCGCAGGAAGTTGATGGGATTGGGGCGCCATCCGTTTCGTGGGGAACGTTTACCATAACCGGAGTAATCGATGAAACGAAGTATAAATCGCACCTGAAGTTTGACGTGCTCATGTCGGCCGCTTCACAGGCATCATTGATTGCTGAAAAGAAACGTGAGGACAGAACAAACGCCTGGGATTGGTTCTATCAGCCCTACACGTATGTACTGCTGAAAGAAACTAAGAGTCTTAGTGATTTACAGACAGCGCTCGATGATCTTGCAGTAAGAACCTACATGGATAAGAAGAATGAAGAGACTAAGAACCTCAGATTCATTCCTCAAAAACTTAGTGATGTACAATTGAATTTACTGGCCAACGATACCAATACTCGGTTACCGCTAATTGGTTACAATTTTTTAATCATTCTCGCCTCCATCATCATGCTTACGGCATGCTTTAATTATACAAACTTATCAGTTGCTAGGGCGTTAACACGGGCCAAAGAAATCGGTGTGCGTAAAGTTACCGGTGCACGAAGAGGATCAATTGTAATTCAGTTTTTAAGCGAATCGGTAATCACGTCTCTCATTGCCTTGGTGTTGGCTACAGGATTTCTGTATTTACTTGCACCGGCTTTTAAAAGTCTGTGGTTAAACAAGTTTCTTAACTTTGAATTGCCTACTACGCCTGGAGTATACGTGGTGTTTTTTGCTTTCGCGTTACTGATCGGTTTAATAGCCGGAATTTATCCTGCGTTTTATTTATCGAAATACGATCCGGTTAAAGCATTGAAAAACCTGGGTGTTTCGCAACGCAATAAACTTGGGTTACGCAAAATACTGAGTGTTTCTCAGTTTATTATTTCGTTGTTCTTCATCACTACTGCCATTCTTGTCTATCAGCAGTTCAATTATTACATGCAATTCGATTATGGGTTCAAAACGGAGAACATTGTCAATTTTCCGTTACAGGGTGTAGACTATGAAAAGCTGAAGCATGAATTAAGTGACATCCCGGAGGTAACTACCATTTCAGCAACTGATATTATTCCGGCAACTGGTACCAATAACAATATGGACCTTAAAAAGCCAGGCACACAGGAAGAATACATTCAAGTTTCCGTATTGCAAACCGATGAAAATTTTCTGATTAATCTTGAGGTTAAAATACTGGCGGGTAGAAATCTTCCGTCACATGAAGAAGGTTCAAACTATATCGTGATCAGTGAGAAAGCTTTGCAGAAACTGGGCTTTCAGCATGCGCAACATGCTGTCGGGCAAACGCTCGAAGCACGCTGGGGCAATGAACAACTTGTTATTGCCGGGGTATTTGAAGATTTTACCTGCAGACTTCTAATCAATACACGCGAGATAAATCCTATTGTATTGCGCAATCAGCCGACTGGGTTTCAGTATGCTAACGTAAAGATTACTTCACCCGACCTGATGGGAACCGTTAACAAACTTGAAGCCAAATGGAAAAAGCTTGATCCCATTCATCCGTTTAAGTATGAATTTTTTGATCAGCAGCTCGCGGCCACACACCAGGGAATTTTTGATCTTGTATCGATTCTCGGGTTCATTGCTTTCCTAGCGATTGTTATCTCATGCCTGGGATTATTGGGCATGGCTACGTACACCACGGAGCGAAGAACAAAAGAAATTGGTATTCGGAAAGTTTTAGGTGCAGAAGATTTCACCATCGCCCGCTTGCTGTCGAAAGAGTTTATCGGCATGCTGGGTGTTGCGATTTTTATCGGTGCACCGTTGAGTTACTTTATTAATAACCTGTGGCTTCGGCAGCTTACAACCCGGGTTGAATTTGGAATTGGCACTGTTTTATCGGGCGTCTTCATCCTGCTCATGCTGGGCGTGCTAACGATAGGTTCTCAAACATTCAAGGCATCAAAAGCCAACCCGGTTAAAAGTTTGAAAAGCGAATAGTGAATAAGGATAAAACTATACCGCCCCGGTTAGCACGATGGCTGCTGCTTAAATTTCTGCGTGATGACTTTGCAGAGGAAGTTGATGGCGACCTGGAGGAAAAATTTTATGCAACGCTTAAAATCAAATCAACTTTTAGGGCAAAGCTTAATTACTGGTTTCAGGTGATACATTACCTGCGACCGTTTGCCGTACGTAAAAAAAGACCAACTATACTCTACTACGATATGTTTCAGAATTATTTCAAGATCAGCTGGCGAAGCCTGATTAAGCAAAAAATGTATTCCGGAATTAAAATTGGTGGCCTCGCGATCGGGATAGCAGCGTGTTTCTTGATTTCATTGTACGTACGGGATGAAGTAAGCTATGATAAACACGTTACACATGGAGATCGCATCTATCGCCTGGTGGCGCAAATTCAACTTGATAATGGAAAGCTTGATCGCAGTGTTGATTTTCCGGCACCAACAGCCGCTGTAATTGAAAATGATTTCCCGGAAGTTGAGAAAACAGGAAGGTTTCTCGGAAACCCATTATTCGGAGCAGGTGAAAATGAAGTCCGAAGGAGCGACCGCACAGAAAATATGCATGAGGGAGGCTTTGCATACTTCGATCAAAAACTGATTGAGTTGCTTGACCTTCGCGTTTTAGCGGGTAGCTTGAAGCACGCCTTAACCGAGCCTAATTCGATTGTTATCACTCAACGAAAAGCTGAAAAGTATTTTCCGGGTGAAGATGCTATTGGTAAAACCTTTATCATCAACAACGATGATAAGAACTTGTTTAAGGTTGGCGCTGTGATTGAGAATTTCCCGATCCACTCGCATCTGCAGGCAGATTTTCTGAAGACTCTGACAGACGTTGAATTCTGGCCGGGTGAACAAACCTGGTGGATGGCCAGCAATTACTCAACTTACATTTTATTGAAACCGGGTGTTGATCCGGCAGAAGCATCTCGAAAAATTACCAAAGGTATTGTCGACAACTACTATCGTCCCATGTTGCAGGAATCGGGAGCGGTGGGCTTTGAAAAATTACTTCAAAGCGCGAGACTCGAGCTTCAGCCAATTGATCAGATTTATTTAGATGGGACAGTACACGATGGCCTGCCGCATGGCGATATGCGATTCATCTGGCTGTTTGGTGCTATTGCAGTTTTCATCGTAGTGATTGCCTGCATCAACTTTGTTAATTTATCAACTGCCAAATCCGCCAATCGTGCGAAGGAGGTTGGATTACGTAAAACAGTTGGCTCATTCCGCAGTCACCTGATTAAGCAATTCTTAACGGAGTCGTTTCTGTTTAGTTTTTTGGCAATTGTAAGCGGTATTGTACTAGCATGGCTGTTGTTACCTTACTTTAATATTCTCGCTTCAAAATCACTTACGTTTCCATGGACGGCCTGGTGGCTTGTTCCGGGTTTGACTGGTACTGCACTGGTTATTGGAGCGCTCGCAGGAATATATCCGGCCTTTTACCTGTCTTCATTCAACCCGGTAAACGTACTGAAAGGAAGTGTAAGCAAGGGCAGCAAGAGTTCGTCTACGCGAAGCATTCTGGTTGTTTTTCAGTTTACAACGTCCATCATTCTCATCATCAGCACGGTAGTCATTTACCGACAAATGAGCTACATCCTGAATAAAAAACTAGGATATGAAAAGGAACAGGTGGTGCTGCTGCAAGGCGCCAATACGTTGGGTGATAAAATTCCGGCTTTTAAAAATGAATTGCTGCAGCTTTCGCAGGTTGAGCAGGTAAGCGTGAGCGATTATCTTCCGATCCGAGGTTCCAAACGTGATGGAAACACGTTTTACAACGATGGGATGGATAAAGTGGAAAGAGGTGTAATTACTCAAAAATGGGTTGTCGATCAGGATTATATTAAGACATTGGGGATGAAGATCACAAATGGTCGCGACTTTAATCCCGATATGGTAAGTGATTCTTCTTCAATCATTATCAATCAAACCATGGCGCGACAATTGAACCTGGGTGACCCGATTGGAAAGGTTATTCAGAACTGGCAGAAGTATACGGTGATTGGGGTAGTGGAGGACTTTCACTTCGAGTCGATGAAAGAAAACATTGGCGCAGTTTGCTTTGTAGTGGGCACGAGCCCTTCGGTGATTATAGTCAAAGCGAAAGGCGAGCATATGAAAGAAGCAATTATATCCATATCTGAAATCTGGAACAAGTTTTCACCGAACCAACCCGTGCGGTTTAACTTTTTAAATGAACGCTATGCAATGACCTATTCCGATGTGGATCGCACAGGACGGATCTTCACAACCTTTGCTGTACTGGCGATCATTGTTGCTTGTCTGGGATTGTTTGCATTATCAGCTTTTATGGTAGAGCAGCGCAGTAAAGAGATCAGTATCCGCATCGTCTTGGGCGCATCCGTGAACAATGTATTTCGGTTGATGACTCAGAATTTTGTAATTCTTGTGCTAATCTCGTTTGTGATAGCAACTCCAATCGCCTGGTACCTGATGAATCAATGGCTGCAGGACTTTGTCTATCGAACGGATATTTCGTGGGATATTTTCGTGATATCAGGCAGCAGCGCATTGTTTGTTGCGCTGGCCACCGTAAGTTATCAGGCAATTCGTGCCGCAATGGCGAATCCCGTTACTAATTTGCGATCGGAATAATAGTAATCACGAGATCGAGAGCATAGCTGCATTCCCAATGAATGGCGGAATCTCATCCGCAAGAATTGCTGCATCAAATCCGCTGTTGTGAAGGAGAGCAACCAATGAGCTTTCGCGAATTAAACTGGTAGATTTTACGCGCAGTATCCGGTCGCAATCGTCCAGGTCGAAATTAATTGAGTACTCCGGAAACTTATCATGAATCAGAAGAGCCAGTCTTTCAGCTTGTTCTTCTGTTTCGACATTGGTTTTAAATACTTCGACAGTTCCCATACATGGTTTTGTTCCTGATCAAACTTACGGTTAGCCCGATAGTAAAGCCATCCAATTACGACATTACGGACGGCTGTTCACCACATTTTATCTTTTAGCCGACATATTTAGCGGGCTAGTTAACAGCTCTTCTCTAACTTGATATCGAGCTTATGAAACGGCTCCTGTTGCTTTCAGCTTTTTGTGATAGAAGACATACGAAGCGATTCCCAATCCAAAGAAGACAAGCATGACGGAAGTTCCCGCATTGATCAAATTGGTTGCATAAAAAGAATACACAGCGCTCACCATATCCAGGAACAAACCTGCGTACGCCCATTCTTTAACCCTTGGAAAACCAGGGATTAATATGGCAATTACACCAAAAACTTTCATGATAGCGATGTAATTGATAAAGTATACGGGGTAACCAAGCGTATCATGTATGATTGGAATTGATTGTTCGCTCGGGATGCAGGTTGATAACATCGCCAGCGCAAATAAAATGGTAAAGATCCAATACAGAATGTTGATTGTTTTTGGTTTCATAGGCGAATGATAATAATGTTGTAAGGGTTTGGTTATGTACAAAGAAAAACATTTTTTAATTCTGCGGGATTGCGCTCTCATCCATGTATAAGATTTCCCATTGATGACCATCCAGGTCGGCAAAGCTGTGACCGTACATCCAGCCATGATCCTGCGGATCGGAATAGGTTGAACCTCCTGCTTTCACCGCATTCCTGATCATCGTATCAACTTCAGCACGGCTTGGTGCATCAAGCGCAAGCAGCACCTCAGTGCTTTTTTTTGCATCTGAAATTGGTTTCTTGGTGAAATCCTTAAACCGCTCTTCCACCAGAAGCATGGCGAAAATATTTTCACCAACGATCATGCAGGTTGCCTGCTCATCCGTGAACTGCGGATTAAAACTAAAGCCCAGCTGGGTAAAAAAGTTGATTGATTTTTTAAGATCCTTTACAGGAAGATTTACAAATATTTTAGTTGCCATAATTTCTTTGGTAAGGTTAGTTGTTTCATTTATCCGTTAAAGGCTGCTTTTAATTTGGCGATATCCAGTTTGCGCATCTGCATCATGGCTTGCATCGCACGATTTGCTTTCTCCTGATCGGGATGTGTGAATAACTCGAAAACACCATCCGGCACGATCTGCCACGACAAGCCGTACTTATCTTTCAGCCAGCCGCACATGGATTCTTCACCGCCATTGGCCGTGAGTTTGCTCCAAAGCTCGTCCACTTCGGCTTGTGTTCCGCAGTTAACGGACAGGGAAGTTGATTCGGTAAATCCGAATCTAGGGTTGCCATTTAATGCCTGAAATTCAATTCCGTTTAGCATAAAATTCAGCGCAATCGGCTTTCCATCCGGACCAGGCAGTGTGTTGGTGATCTTCGAATTTTTGAAAACTGACGTATAAAATTTAACGGCTTCGTCTGCGCGGTTGTCGAACCAGAGGCAGGTTGAGATTTTCTGTTTGATTGGCATATGAATTAAAAATCTGGAACTACGACTTACGAATGATTACTTTTTGTTTGCTGTCTTCTTAGCAACTTTCTTCTTAACCGGCTTGCTCATTTCCTTTAAAGCAGCGCGAGTTTCATTTTGCAGGACGCGTTCTTTCACAATGCTTTTGATCAATGATGCAGGTATCGGTTTTTCAGGTGTGAACTGAATCGTGCCTTTTGAAACCTTAAAATCTTTCAATCCTTCCGTGTTGGCCAGGATAGAAGAGCTTCCCGGGAAAAAGCTGCAATGATTTTTGAAGGCAGCAAAATATACTAACGGTCCTTTGTGCTTATAAGCCGGCATGCCGTAACTGATGCTTTCTTCGGCTTTAGGTGCGGCAGCTTTTATCTGCGCGCGCAACTTTTCCAGTACGGCACGAACATCGGCCGGAAGTATCTTCATGTACGCATCCACAGATTTCACATCGTGCATTCTCATATCATTTGTTTTTTTTCGAGGTTGTTCTTCAGGTTCTGCAGACTGATTTGCATGTCTTTATGTAAAACTTTGCCCAAAAAAAGATTCATAAAGTTCATCGGATATTTACTTTTGCCTTCCATACTCCAGGTGACCTCAGTTTCAGTTGCCCCTTTGGAATCGGTGAGCATTGTTACATGTCCGGTTCCTTCGAAGGGTTTGATAAACCTGACCTCGGAATTCATTTTTTTGTTTTCAACAAGCGCTGTAATTTGTTGTTCGCCCTGTCCCACACCTTTATCTTCGCTGTTCCAGGCATAAATAAATCCTACGGTACCATCTGTTCCGGTTAAGGTCTTCTGCATGTTGGGATCGGTCATCACCCATTTACTATAATGCTCCTGGTTTTTTACAAACCTGATGTAGTTGAAAACAGTTGGAGTGGGTTGGTTAATCGTGATCCGCTCTTCAATGCGATATTCCTTTTTAAGGAACAAAGCAACAATCAATGGGATTGCGATGATTGCGGCTAGTGCGACTACAATGATTGACAAGATGCTCATTTTTTGGGTTGGTTAATACGCATTAATATGTTGCCTTAGTTCATACAAACTTACACGGCTTTCGTGGTTTTTAGCGGGGCGGATGCGCCAACAACAGGGGTGAAAGCGACCTTTTGATTCGCGTAGCAACCTTGATTTCACACGCATACCGCAAACTTATACAGTTCCTCTTTTCCACAAGGGTGAAAATCCGGCATTCTAACGGGTTGATTCCGACAAACTGATTTTTTAGCTTTGATCACCATCCCGACAAGGTTATTCTTGTCATAAATAATTTAGAATATGAAACATGTCTCCATCTTACTTCCCCAGCGCGCCATTCTTGGCAGCGTAGAAGGGCCGCGTCAATTGCTGGCACAAGTGAACCATTTTTTCGAGTCAAGAGGAGAGAAGCCGATGTTCAACATCCAATTGGTTAGTTCGAGAAAGGAAACTCCGTTAAGCGGTGGCGCATTTACGGCTCATGCCAGCGCCCTGATCAGTGAGGTTAAGAAGACTGATCTCATCATTATTCCGGCTGTGGACGGAGATCCTGCGGAAGGAATTGAAAATAATAAAGAACTTATTCCCTGGATACAGCAGCAGCATGCGCAAGGAGCGGAAGTTGCCAGCTTGTGCATTGGTGCATTCATTCTAGCGGCCACCGGTCTGGGCAATGGAAAAAAGATGGCAACCCACTGGCTTGCTGAAAATCAATTCCGGAAAATGTTTCCACAGGTAACATTAATTGCTGAGAAAATCGTTACAGATGAAGGTGGTGTTTATACCAGCGGTGGTGCGTATTCCTATCTTAACCTGATTCTGTACCTGATTGAAAAATATGTGAACCGGGAAACTGCCGTGTTATGTGCTAAGGTCTTTGCGTTGGAGATTGACCGTGAGAATCAGTCAGCCTTTATGATGTTTACCGGAACAAAAGAACATGGCGATACACCGATCAAGGAAGCACAAATGTTTATTGAAAGTAATTACCAGGAAAAAATTACAGTTGACCAGCTTGCATCGATGTTTGCATTAGGCCGCAGAAACCTGGAACGCAGGTTCAAGAAAGCCACCGCAAATACAGTTGTCGAATACATTCAACGTGTAAAAATTGAAGCTGCCAAGATGAGCCTGGAGTCATCCCGTGAGAATGTAAACGAGGTGATGTATAAGGTGGGCTACAACGATATCAAGGCTTTCCGAACAACGTTTAAAAAAATTACAGGCTTATCTCCGGTCGAGTATCGGAATAAGTATAATGTGCTGAGCGCGGTAGCGTAAAAAATAAAATTTGCTTTACTTACAGACTTACCTGACCCTTCAGTATGGCATTTGGATTCGTTCCCCGGTATTCCAGAAAGGAAACCATTGAAAATTCTCCCTCGGAAATACTTTTGTTTGCAGTTGAATCTGCTAAAACGCTTAACTGGAACATCGGACACGTTAGCAAGAACAGGATAGTTGCTTATACTTCATTCTCGATGGGGTCATGGAGTGAGCAAATAAACATATCCATTGCTGACCATGAACTTACGATAAAAAGTGAATGCTCCGGCAACCAGATTTTCGATTGGGGTAAGAACAAGAAGAATGTTGAAGAATTCTTTGCCGGGTTCTACGAGTTCCGCGCATCTCTATCGCCTGAAGAATTGGATCTACGGCAGCGTGCGTTGGAAGTGACGGATGAATCCGACACATCCATACATCAATTTGAAACTTCGCAGGGGAAAATCACAAGCTTCTTTTCAATTTTTATTCCTACCGAAGGTTACCTCGTAACTCCAATTATTGTTAACCTGAATATACTGATGTTTGTGTTGATGGCATTAACGGGTGTCAATGTCATGATGCCCGATATTGAAAGTATGTTGGCGTGGGGTGCAAACTACAGGTCGATGACACTGGAGGGTCAATGGTGGAGGTTGCTGACAAGCTGTTTTTTGCATTTCGGTATCATCCATTTACTGTTTAATATGTACGCGCTGGTTTACATTGGACTTATCCTGGAGCTCAGGATGGGAAGTGTTCGGTTTTTAGCGGCCTACTTGTTAACCGGTATAGCCTCAAGCATAGCCAGTCTTTACTGGAACGACTTAACTGTCAGTGCAGGGGCGTCAGGAGCAATTTTTGGTATGTATGGGGTGTTTCTGGCTATGCTTACAACCAACCTGATAGATAAAGCTGCCCGTCAGGCCTTCCTAACCAGCATTATAGTATTTGTCGTGTATAACCTTCTTGGCGGTCTTCGGGACAATAATATTGACAATTCTGCGCACATTGGAGGCTTACTCTCCGGACTCCTGATGGGATATACATTTTATCCCAGCATGAAAAGGCCGGCCGAAAATTCCGTCAAGTATGGAGTTATAGGTGTGATGACAATGGCTGTTATTGCTTCAGGATTCTGGGTCTTTAGTCATGTCTCAAATGACGTGGGGATCTACGAAAAGAAGATGCAGGAATTTATTACACTTGAAGAACGGGCCTTATCCATTTACGGAATGGAGAATGTGGCCGACAGCATTATCATGAATGAAATTAATGATGTAGGTCTTCCAGCCTGGGGACAATGCCTGAGACTTGTCATTGAAGCTGATCAATTGAGTATACCTGAACCGCTCCATCAAAGAAATTATCAACTTAAAACATATTGCAACCTTCGGATTAAGGCGTACGAATTAATGGCAAAAAGCATTCAGGAAAATAATGAAGGCTATCTTTCTCAGATTGAAGACTATAACAGGCAAATTGAGGTGGTTGTTGAGCAGATAACGAGAGATATGGAG
>Ga0075156_10000354_pt1 | contig 23266 bp, 17 predicted proteins | sample JI81AbrownDNA_FD_70966 | JGI IMG/M metagenome (GOLD analysis project Ga0075156, IMG submission 70966) | Wastewater effluent complex algal communities from Wisconsin, to seasonally profile nutrient transformation and Carbon sequestration -... | ecosystem: Engineered > WWTP > Effluent > Algae...
CATATCCATGTATAAGAAAGTTCCGTGTATGTCTGGTACTACAATGTACCTGCCTTCTTTTGCTTCTATTATGCATGACAACATCAATGCCTCTATAGATACTGTTAGTGAAACTGTTTTGTCCTTATTTGTATATTGCTGCTGCGGTCATCCATCTGCACATCCATGTGCTTTAATTGTACCATCAATATTTTCCTTCAAGAACATTATTTAGCATAGTCTTTCTTTCCATCATATGACAGGTCATTTTTGTCTTTTCATCTTAGTGGATCACATATCCGAAGTTGTCTCTGTTCTTTTAATATTGCCACATCTCTTTTTTCATATTGTTTTATTCGTTCTTTTATGACGACTTGTATTAGTATGATTTGTGCATGCATTTGGTTGCTTGGTTAATATGTACTCATTCATCGATGTGTACAAGTTGATTACGATTTGTATTTTGGTCTTGGTCTTTAGGCAATGTTGCTCGTATGTCCTTTCCTTCTTTCTAATACTCCTTTTGTGTTTGTTGAACACTGCTGTTCATCGTTGTTATCGCCAATTGTTTCGTACTGTGGCTTCGCTTTGTCTATTTCCTGGTATATTGTCATCAGTTCTTGGTTATTGCCCATTATGCTTGATTGTTGGTGTTGGTTTTATCCTCTTTGCGTAATTCTGTCGCAAACACTCCTGTAGCTGTATTTCCCTGCGTTTGGGTTTCGATTTATGTCACGACCTGGTTTTTGAGTTTATCGCCCTCTTCTTCCACCCCTGTAATTGCCTCTTTTGTTTTTATGTATTTGTTGTCATTGAGTCATGTTGGTTCTCTTCTTCCATGTCTTCTGATTCATCATCGTCCGTTAGCATCAGTAAAGGTCAGATACCTTTGGAAGGAATAGATGTTGCAAATGCCCATATATTTTCTTTGACTGTTCTGATGTACCATTTGATCTCTGGTATATATTCATCAGTTGTGCATATGTTCATAAGAATGCCTTCTGCATCAATAATCTGTTGTATATGCTTGAATTTGCCATCTCATAGGAGTTTCCGTATTTTAAATCGTTATGTCTGTATAATTTGTTCAAGGGATTTGATAATTGTTTCATTTTTCATGTCCTTCAATACTCTTGTGGGATTTGGTGATATTCCTGTTGAAATCTGTAGTAATTGCTGATTGCCATCACTTGATTATATCCCATGTGTGTGTCATCATCACTGTTGGATTACATAAAGTGGTTGCAAGACAGGGGAGAATCGAAACAGAAAATTGGGATCAAACATTCAAGGTTCCCTCAGCAACTACATTGACGTGTTCCATATGTATGGTTGTAACGTAGTTTAATAAAATTAAGAATTATAACCTATTCTTCCCATGTTCATAAAATCATTTTAAGTCTTGTTTTGTGTCATTTTTCGAGTCTGTTCGTGTTTTGTTTTCCTTTTCTTTTTCTGTTTGCTCTTGTTATTTTTGTTTTGTCCATTTCCGCGCGCATTACCCACGCTGGTAATTTTCTTTTTGTCTTGGATTTTTTACGCATTTTTTTCTTATTTCTTTTTCATTTTCCAACACACTCCTGGGCTTGGCATTGGCCTTGTCAGTGTCGGGCAGGTTCAGTATGACATTTCGCATTTTTTTGAATGTACTACCCTGTAGCAGCTTTGTAAAAAAATCTGATAACATGTTTGTAGTGGGGCAGTATGCTACTTTGACTTCTCCTTTTTTAATCCTATCTGCTACAAAGAAAAAACTATGTTGATATGACATGTCCTTTTTGAGCTTGATGTATTCTCCATTTTCTGATAGCAATATAGTGCTCTTGTTGTCTTGGTATATTGTTGTTGTTGGTACGTTTTGTCCTTGTGATGCTAGAAAATGTCTTGTCCATAGTACTTGTCCCATTGCATCATCCACAGCCACCAGTTCCGCTTCTGTTGAACTTTTTGTTTGAGTTATCAAGCTGTGTACATGGCTCCTTTGCTGAGTGTATATATATATTCCTTTGTGGCTTCTCATATCTGGGTGTATGGCGTATGAGCTGTCCACCCACCATTTTGGTTCTTGGCCTGGCTCAATTGACAGTGTGAGTGATTTTGTGTTTCCTAAGTATTGCACCACGTTTTTAGTTTTTTTGTAATCATTGGTGTCCATGTCTTTTACTCTTGTGCATAGAAATGCTACCACTGTTTGTATGTCTTGTCTGGTGTGTTTGCTTAGATATAGTTATTATGCCGCTAGATGGTGGAATAATTGCCATCATTCCTTGCTTAGTTTCTTACATCCTGGGTCAGTATTGAATAAGTAGCTTGATGCAGAGGTTGTTACTAGGCCTTGTGTGTCTGCAGGCAATTCTTCAATCTATTCATACATAATGAATTTTACTTTTCCTTGTTGTGAATAGTCGATTTTCTTGCTTAGATATTCTATTACTTTTCCTTGACATGTCGTAAGTGGACTTTCTTTTCCGAATTTGTTGTTGAGTTGGTCCAGCATGTATTCATCTATGTCCTTTCTTATGTGCAATATTTTCAGATTGTTGACATGCCCTGTCTCTGATAATAGTTTCCAGAACAGTAGTGCTGCTTGTAGAGCTCCATATAAAGAATTTTTAAGCTGTACATATAACATTGGTTTTCCATGTTTGTTGTACCATTTATGTTTTCTGTATACTGTTGAGTCTAGTTTTACCATCATCTCTGCTACTGTGCCTTCTAATAATATATGTACATTGTCTTCCATATCCGCATGTAGAAATGCGCCTGGTATGTTGGATACTATTACATATCTATTTTCTTTAGCATCTATTGCACATGATAGCATCATGGCTTCTATTGATATTGTAGGTGAACTTGTGTCTTCCTTGTTAGTATTTTTCTGGAGTCTGCTGTCAGCACATCCTCTTGCTTTTAATGTTCCATCTATTTTTTTCAGGAACATCAAATATCTTAATGCTTTCTTTCTCTTGTCATATGACATTTCATGTCTGCTTCGCGGCATAAGTTCTTGTCATGTGTGTAATTGCTTGACTTCTTTAAGTATTGCCTCATCTCCTTTATTGCCATATACCTTGATTCCATCCTTGATATATAATTGTGTTAGCATGATGTGTGCATGTGTTTCGGGGAGCGATATTGACTGTTTGTCAGTTTGTGCCATTTTGGATTGTAGTCTGTTCTGTGGCCTTGGTCATAGATTGTATCGTTCATTTATCCTGTCATTTCTGATGATTCTTCACCTTCTCTCTCTCCCACTAGTCTATTGCTTGTGTACATTTCTGACATAATGTTTATATCTTCCAGTGTTACATATTTGTCTGGGTCTTTTTCCTCTTCCGGTATTGGTACCATGTTGGTGTTGTCCTCCTCTGTTACTCCTGTGATTTCTTCTTGTCTAATTGTTGATTGTATTATTACCTGATTCAGGTCTTGTATTGCTGTCTTCTTCTATTTCGTTTTCTTCTAGTACATATTCTCTCCCACTCCTGTAATTGCCTGATCATTTTCTATATTTGTTGTTGGTATGGGTATGGGTTCGTCCTCCATTGTCTCTTCTTCTGTGTCCTCATTATTGTCTGTTATGATATTGCCATCTTTGTCAGTGAATGTTATGTCCCCAGCTTGTTTTGATGCTGAGGCTAGTCTGTGCACTGCATATATCATGTCACTTGGCATGGACAATATCATCCAGTTGTTTCTAAGGATCCTTTTCCTGTATGTAGACTTAAAAATAGTGTCCTCCTAGTTTGTTTCCAGATGGTCTTAAGGCTATAGCACCTGACATTCTTGGTTTGAGTGAATTGTTGTGTTTTATTTGGGTACTTGCACATATGTTCCAAATTCTACTTTACAGTGTTTGTTGTAGGTGATCCTTTGCCCTGTCATTATTGTTCTTGGGATTAATGTTGGATGTACACCATCTTTGTGAGGGAAGCAATTTAGCCAGAACACACAGTTGTACACCATCTCAACAATTAGTCAAGGTGGATATCTTTCGAAAGGTAGTGTTGTGGCAATGCTTCTCACTCTTTCCTTTGCAGTCCTAATGTATCTTTCGATTTCTGGTACATGTTTGTTGGCCATGCATATATTCATTGATATACCTTTTTGTTTGATTATTTGTTGTACATGCTTGAATTGCCCATCTCCCAATATAGCCTGTATTTTGAACCCTCTGTTCTGGTAAGCTTGTATTACCTGTTCGATGGATGTTACTAATGTATATTGTTTTTCATGTCTTTTACTAATTCGGCCATGCCAAAGTGTATGTTGCATGACATGGTCATAAAGAATGGAATCCTTTTGATGAACATCACATCAATTGCCAGTGTGATATAGCCATACTTGTCCATGATGTCTTGTGGAATGTCTTGTATGTTTATTTCTAAGTGGTTTTGTGAAGTTTGTGTTGTTTTTCCTTTTAGCTATCCAATATTTGGCCCAAGAATGTCATCTGCCCTCAGAATTTCCTGTCTTGTCACAAGGCGACTTGGTATCAGGTTCTTGTCTACATATTTTATTAGGTCTTGAGTACAAGGCCTACCTATGATGTTTTGAAGTTCACATGCATTTTTAGCATTTGAATACTCTCCAACTGTCTATTTATTAGTTTTATCTTCTACTGATTTAACAAGGACTATGTCATTGCTCATACTTGAGTAGAATAGCCCTTTCTTCGAAGGCGTAAATACATGTTTGGTACCATCCGCTTTGTGCACTTCAAAACAATCATAGGCAGTACTATCATACGTCACACGATACTTATTCTTCACATTGTTTAGTGATAGTATGTTTGCAATACCATCTTCATAGAACCAGACTGTACTGTATCCTGGCAGGTCGCTGATCTTGTCTACAGTGCTCACTCCTGCATTGCAATGTAGTGACAGTGTCTTCTTTGCATCATGGATATTCTTGAGCAATTTATTGTTCATAAATACGTCTAGGTTGATTGGCTATCCAACAGAATCCAGCTGTCTGGTATGCCCACCTTGTCATTCATGTTACATGCAATATCTTGTATAAAGGCAAATACCTCGTAATCATCTTCACTGAAAATATCATCTTCTTCATAGGACTCATAATCAGACATCTTGTCATCATCCGAGGCATTACTGTTCCTATCTTGGTGATTATCCTCGTTGATATTTTCCTTATTTGCTTTGAAGTATTTGTCAACTGATCCCAATTCCTCATCAGAACTTTCTTCCTTGTTGATATGTAAGCTAGTGCCCTGTCTCTTGTGACTTGTCTTGGGTAGTTTTTCTTCGCATTCGTTGGAGTAATGTCCAGTAGGCATGTTATCTCTTTCTTTTTGTCAGACTTTTTTGTTTCATTTTCTTCTGTTACCATTGCAAAGGCAATACCATCTTTAGATTCATTCTTGTTTTTGTTATATTTCCATCCATAGTGATTCTTCCATTTTGTTAGTATGTGACATGCCTCTGCTACTGTTTTAGGAAATGGATCTTTCTTGCTTAGGACATCATTCTTCATTTCTTCAATCAGTTTACCATATTTTTATTTGTCAGCACCTAACATGAATAGGATCGCGTGATGCTCCTAAATAGCCTTCTTTTCTGCCTGTTGCGGTGCCAGATTGTCAATGTTCATTCTTTTAGCATTCTTCTACCACCATTCTCTGATGTGCCTACCTTGAGCCCCAATTGCTCACATACTTTTCTGTATGTGATGAATTAGTTGCAGTAATCCTGTAGCAACTGGAACCTCTCCTGTTGTACCCTATAGTACTTGGTTATGGTCACTACATGATTGTATCCCATGTGTGTGTTGTCATCACCATTTGAGTACATAATTTTCTTAATTCATTGCAACATTCCTAGTCCTCATGGTTACATACTTGATCCTTTAGCAAAGGGTCGCATATTGACAGTACCACTTCATACAAAGCCTCCAAGTTTGCTTCTAGTAGCTCCTCGTATTTGATGGTATTGTTTGCCCTGATTCTCCACATTTCTTTTTGCATGGGTGTAGTGTTCTCATCCAGCTCGGGTGGCGCAAACGTTAGTAGTTTATCCTGTTTTAAACTTTTTAGCATGTCTGCTCCATTCTTGTAGATTTTCGATGCATATAGCTGCAATTTTTACATCACCTTTAAGTACAAGTCAGGTCCATTCCTAGCTACAGAAAACTCTAATCCCCTGAGTAGCTCTGGTACATCTCTTTCAGCTCCCTTCCTGAATTGATCTTTCCCCCATTCTTCTTTTGTTGAACTTTGGAAGAAATTTCTTTTCCTTGCTTTCTTCGCTTTTCAGCCTGGTCTCTGTGGGTTCCACCATGGTGGAGGTAATTATTTATTTTATGTTAGTTCCATAATTAAAAACAGATGGTTATAATTAGTTTAATAAAATTAACAATTATAACATATTCTTCCTGTGTTCATAAAATCCTTTGAAGTCTTGTTTTTGTTTTTCTTTGTCATTTCTCGAGTCTGTTCATGTTTTATGTTTCTTTTCTTTTTCTGTTTGTTCTTGTTATTGTTGTTTTGTCCCGTTTCCACGTGCATACCCGCACCGGTAATTTTTGATTTGTCTTGGATATTTTGTGCTCATTTTTTTCTTTTTTTTTTCATTTTCCAACACCTTATATAGAAAAATAGGATCTTTCCTCCCTTTGTTTTATAAATCTCCATCCAACTATTCAAATCAGGCATCCCTGCTTTGGAACTGTGTATATTAAGCACATTTAGCTTGCTGACGTCCAAACCTTGAAATGATCAAGGACTTTTTGATTTCCGTTAATTCAAAGCTGAAGCTTCTCACTAATTATAGTCTGAGAACCACCATGACTTGATCCTGAGATGTAGTCATTCTACAAAGATAATCCACTGGAAGAATGAGACTGTCGAAGAAAGCATATATGATTCATGTGGGGGATTCTGTATTAAGTCCTGGTTGATGCAAATCGTTACTTGGTATTTGTATTGTAAGTATTGTTGATGAATAGCTGACATAAAAGTTAGGGAAAAAATCAAGAATAACGCAACTCACAAGCAGCTATGCAATAATGTCGATAAACTGACTCAGATAAAACTTCACTGATTGGATTCAAAGGACTCAAAAGGCAACTATATTTATCTTGATCCTTATGACCCATGAAAAGAAAACGAAAAATTAATTCAAATGAAAGAATGCAGGAATAAACTCTTGAAAAACAGGTTGATTTACCTGAGTCTGAACTTGAATATTGACAGGATTTTACTGAACTTTATATATCTATTGGGCTCGTAGATATTAAAAGAGGAGGAGCTAGTGTACAGCAGTCTAATACTGTGCTCGCTGTAGTACTAATATCTGTTTCAATAAAGTTTTCCGCCTTAAGCAGCCTACTAAAGAGTCCCTGACCCTGGGACTGGAGTTATGTAGCCTTAGCTCAAGGAGGGTTAGTGAATCCAAACCTTCAACCATCAACCTTCTTGTAGAAAAAACTGAGGACACTCTCGCAACTCATTTGTGTATTAGGTAACCTTGCGGGATTTGATTTTTGAATACTCGATCCCAATGAAAACCAAGAGTTAAATGCGTCGAACATCAATACACGATGATAAATTTTAAGCCATTATAGCTTTCCAAAAACCTGTTATGTTTATTGCCGTATTCGTTTTTCCACCTCGCTAGAATCCTTGGTGCTTTGGAATTCAATTTAGAAATGGTTGTCTAAGTTGTGGTTCGCCAATTTCCATTTTTCAATTAATTTGCAATATCTTTGTTTATCAGCTTTGTATAGGAATATGTTGGTGTGATGCTCTTCTTCCAACTGATCCATTGTCTCTTGAAGCTGCTAATTGGTCAGATCTATCAACCATTTTTCTTTTAGAATATCCATTAAATCACCCTTGCATCACCCAGATCTAAGAGACAAACTCTGTCATCAAAGTGCATGTTTAGACGACGAGCTTTGGAAAACTCACAGATGTTGCAAACCGGAGTGGCACATCTAACTGAACTGCTGCAGAAAACTTTGACTGACCAAAAGGAAAATTTTCAAGAATTAGTTTTATAGGCTGCCTTCCAAAATTCAAAACTAAGAGTGTCATTGAAAAAGTAATTTATGTCCTAAATTTAAATTTTATTTTTCATCAGCTATCAAAAACAGATGAGCAGTTGGGGTGCACAAACCCAGTATACCTTTGAATAAGAAGAACGCTTGAGCAGTGATAAGGAACATCAATAGATGGAATTCACTAAAAATATTGCGAGAAAATATCTTCATTTCCCTTATAATATTCACTTGTTGTTTATTGAAACATATTGGATGAAAAATATAGCTTTTTCCTTATGAATGTAGCACCTATCTGATACAATCTGCGTCAGTATCAAATATAACTGGGACTGTCCTTTGATCAGAAGTATAAAACGGAATTGGATAATAAGAAAACGAAAATTCCCCTGATAACAATGATAAGTTCCCAGCTTCTCACGAAACTGAATATCTGTGTTTTAATAGATCACCGAAGATGAAGTTAGAACAAAATGTGCTTAGTTTTGTCAAATATTCATAGAATATTCGTAAATGATATTCAAATAATGTCAAAGGGAGAAAATGAGCATTTCATTAAAATGCATCACTTTAATTAATTCATAGATTCTTCGTAAATGATATTAACATAGTGTCAAAGGGAGAATACAAGCATTTCATTAAATCGCATCACTTTAATGAATTTTGGACACAAACAATTCAGGATTGAGTGTTCAGGAGTATTAAAATAAGGCAGCTATTTAGATCATTATGGAGTTGCAGATTATCTATCGTTTTTGTAAACATGCTTTTTGTGCTCTAATGAAATCTGGAGTGACCTTTTCATAAAGATCCTTCCATAGTTTATCTTAATGAACTTGATTTTTGTTTTCTTTTGATTCATGTTCAGATCTCAATGCAATTTTGTTCGCTTCAGATGTTCAACAATACATCCATTCTTCAAGGTAGAGAGATCGCCTGTTACTAGTCAGTGTTTTTGTATCCAATGGACTAATATTTTTATTCATCTGAGGACAGCAGTTTTCTAGGTGCACTGGATCTTATCTTCCAATACACTTATCATCTTTACCCCCAGAGTATCAATAGATTAGATATTCTGCTGATCATGCGCTGCAGCTAACACTTCAGTTGTATAAAAGACACTTTGTCTGATACCTTGTCGTTCTGTTTCACAAATTCTAGTATTCCGTCAAATTTTGATACATTTATGGATTCTTTAGTTTCAGTAAAGGTCTTCTTCCATGTCGCCGTCACATGTGGATTGTGGCACTGAGTTGTATATTCAAAATGATATCATGATTGACTCTGTAATCAGGATGAACACTTTCTAGCACTTGAAGATGTTGTCGCTGTAACCGCATTTAAACTCATGTATAGATGATTGAAATCGTTGGCTCTTGATAGAATACTCTTCTTGTGCATTTATTGATGTATTGCGTACTGTAGCAATTCATCACATTCTAACTCTAACAACCATCCCTGACTTTGAACAGCCTGCTGTAGAAGTCCACAACCTGAGTTTGTCTTATGATAAATAAACGCCCTTCTAAAAGGTCTATGTGAGGGGCAAAAAATCAGAGCAATCTTGACATGAGTGCTTGGGATGAAATCGTGATGAGATTTCTGGTGGCATGCCAGATGTAGGAGCTGCGGTAGATGAAAGTTGGCTACGCCCTGAATGGCCTAACTTTTAGTGCCAAATTTCTGCCATCATTTGATTAGGTGTTGCGATTACTGATACCTGCACTTTGTTGCATATGAAAAATAGATCATTTTCTTTGATCAGCTGTACAAATGATGTATCTGATGAGTCAAAACGGGATATTAATAGATGGCGGCATCCTGCTACATCAAAAAGGCAGAATCCACTAAATTTTCAAGTGGTATGTCTCGGGTATAGTATTTTGATGGAATATAATTTTATTTTTCATTTGTGGGCAGCAAAGCATTGGAATTTGCAAGTAGGAGCAATCTGCATGATGTAAGTTGAACCATTAAAATTGTGGTATTACCAGCCTCCTGGCCAACACTGTCATTTGAATAGTTTGGAAAAGATGGACGAGAGTCATGAGTTGATTAAAATATGATGCATAATACAACAGCTGTAGCCGTCATTGTAGGTGATGATACAATAGAATGTACAACCATATGATATGGTCTGATAAAAATAAAATTGTTGTGTGAGTTATGTGATGTTTAGGGGTTCATTTTCAGACCAATCTGAAAGGCTTGTACAAATCCCTTCACATCTTCTTCATACATTGTCTCAACCTCATTTGTATGACATTTATCCTCTGGTATTACTTTACTAATCACAAATACAACTAACTGACCATAGCAGCCATTGTTATCTTGCATATTTTATCAGTGTTCAGCAAACTCCCTTGTGGTGGTCTCTAGAGTAATTATGAAGCCAGTGGCTTATTGTTGACAATTCTCTACAGAATTACACCACACACCCACTGAGGCATATATTTTGTACGAAAAAAATTTGTGAGGTTAGAAATTTTTTGAGATATTTTGATTGTTGGATTCTTTCAATGCTAAATGCGAAATATTTCTCTATGTGCGGTGAATATATGAGACCGATTTGTCCTCATGTAGACAAGAGAGTATTTCCTTGATTTTCCAAATGAGCTCTGTGAGTGTGAGGTCATCTGGAAGTACAAGACTATTGTGTATGGTCTCAAGCCAGTCCATAAAGCTGATCAATTTTGATTACTTTTTGTTTTAAAGCTTTGAGTAAAAAATTATTTGGTAACTCAAAAAAGTTAATTTTAATGGCAAAATATGTAAAAAATGTCTCTCTAAGTCTCCACCATATGATCCAATAGAGGTTGTAGTTTCTATGATAAGGAGGTGTCTGCATTTGAACTGGTTGTTTGTTTTTAGTCTTTTTGAGCAATTTATGAAAGGCATATGCATGAAGCCTACTTGTGTTGTTAAGAATGCACTTCTGAAACAAAATGTTTACGAAACTAACTATCCTCCAAGTCATCATTAGGATAAAGTCTCTTGCAATCAGCTTGCATGACTTTTCAAAACCAGTACATGCTTATGTTCCTTGTCAATGGTATAAGCCATTGTTGAATGTCCTAGTTTTTGTGCTGCGGTTGTTATTGTTTTGCTGTGAAAGGAATCAGTTAATTAATTATGATGATTGACTTGAATAAAGTAGACAAATTGTTAATGAGTTCAATAACCTGTCAGCGCTGTTCAGTCCAAAAGGTATTGGAAAAAAGTGAACTAATTATTTATATCTATGTTTTGTGCATTGTGTACTGTAGCTATGCAGTATATACAAACTTTAACATTAAGATATTAATGGAATATGAGAAAAACTTTAGTTTTATGGCTATTACAGTGTCCATGGCGAACAAGATAAATTTGGTACTCTAATTTCAATGCACTTCCACAATAAAGTGATGACTTTAGAAATGTTTGTGTCGTTTCTATCGCTTTGAACTGGGTCCCAACAATTGTTCCCGTCCATGTTTCTTCTTCTTGGGCATGAGAGAGTTTCTAATTGCTCCGCCCAAACCTTTCTTTTTGGTTGCGCTTTCTCGTACACTATCCGAAGGTCTCGCTTCTTCAATTGATCGTTCACCAGTGTAAATTGCACTTAATCTTCCATTCAGCACATTTTCTGCGTTACTGTTGTTGCGACAAAGCGCGTCGTCCAAATAGGGAGACGGGCGGTGCAAATCACTGTAACTTCGTGATGGAGAAACAGAGTCACGACTTCCACTTCGCGCGATAAATCCATGACCAGCCCTAGACGTAATGGTTGGACTGGATACAGATTTGCTTCCCATTCGTGACTTTGCATTGGGTTCCGTACTCGCATCTATTGCATAGGTACCTTGAGCAGCTACATAATGACTCGAATGACTTCTACTTGTGATGTGACTCCTGCCATCAACTGTCCCACCATGGTTGCTGGCACTTGAAATACGACCCCGACTTGCGCTGCGACTTCTATCTTCAGAAACTTCGTTAAAGAAAGGATGTTGAAGTGCCTCTCTCATGGAATGTAAACGTAATCGTGGATGTGGATGCAGCGTCCTGGCCAACAAATCGTAAGCTACTGCGCTCTCTCTCGTTAGGGATCGCAAAGCTTTGTCTAGCGCTCCTTCATCCCATTTTGCAATCTTGTAAAGATCTGCACCTCCACCAGAAGCCTCGTCCTGTCCACGCCTCGCGTACACACTTAGAGGAAATCCAGCTATTGCTTCATACAAAACTACACCATATGCCCAGATGTCATAGGTGGGATCCGCACGAATAGAAATAACACTAGCACCAGAATGTCTGGATCGTGAAGCCATTCCAAGTGTTCTATCAAAGTCCACAGCCTCAGGTGGATGGTAAAAACCTCGGGAGGGATCCGTGTATTCTCCAAGCGGTATGGATCCTCCCACACCTAACAATTTCCATCGATTCTTGAACTTACCAATGTTATGCGTTCCAAAGTCTCCATGCACTAATCCATGCTCATGCATGTGAAGAAGTGCAATTCCAATACGCTTAAGCGCTTTAATTGGGAAGCTCTTATTGGCTTTGCGGTAGTCGAGAATCATGTTTTCGGCTGTTGTATCGGCGCCTTCCATGGTGATGCAGTATCCAGGTTCAGCCATGGCTTCACTGTATGCGGCGTGTTGCACGGTGTGATGTACACTCATGATTGCTGGAACATAATTCCTAGAAAGCTTGAACTGTTTGCGAACTCTCAACTCACGCTCAACTACTTCGCTTCTGGATGTTAGCTTAGCAATTACTTGCTGACCTTTCTCTTTGCGTATTTGATATAATCGCTCTTCTACTGTGATTGACGCCGCAGAATGCGACTTTTGAGTTAACACGGGTACTGTAGTTCTTTCACTTCGAGTAGTTACACCTGACGCAAGAGAGTTGTCATCGTCATCAATATCCTCAACGAAATCTCGTTCCCGTGACGATCTAGTTTCATCATGAATGATCGTAAAGTTTGTATCAGATTGGTGTTGTGGAGGTTCGTATCGTAAAGCATAAAAGATTTGCGTATCACTGTTTGGATTACTGTATGCTGGACGCTGATTTACTACTTCTAGACTGTTGAAAAGCCGCAACATGATACGCAACTCGTGCTTGCACACAGGAGTCGCCGATGTCAAAGCAATCTTGCCGTCAGGCCCTTCGACATGAGCCAAGGCCAGAACTTGTGGCTGTGTACATTGTTGAAGTAATTTGCTTACCACTTGAAAATATTCGTCGTGAGATTCACTCAGCAGAAAATTCCATGAGTAGTTATGTTTCATCATTTGTGGCTGCACTTTTTCTTTGAGATCGATCGGCAAGTCTCGCTTCAAGAGATTGTAAACAATATTGTGTGAGTGACCATTCTCCATGGCTACTTGAATAGGAATGAGACCAGTAGGATCGTCCTTGGCAACCGCAAGATAAGGCGCGTGATTTAGAAGCGACAACACAACGCGATCATCGGCATCGTTGGCCAGGGCCAAATATAGTGGGGAATGCGATTCGCCATCTAAAATGGTTGCTGCATTGGGATATTGAAGCAACAAATAATTAACTACAGCGGGATTACAGCCGTTCTTTAACGCAATAGCCAATGGCAAATCACCATTCATATCGGTGCGCGAAATGGCGGCCGAGAAACAGGTCAACAAGGTTTTAACAGACACTTGGTCAACATCTTCGCCACATCGTAAAATCAAATGCAAAGGTAAATCTCCGTTTTCATCAGAGCGCTTGCCAGACGCAAAGTTTTCAGCCAAAAGTGCCGTAATGACACCAATGGATGCAAAATTGCGACAAGCCACATGCAAAGGGAGACCTCCACCACTGCTACTAGGTGGCCGATGGACCATAGTGTAAGCCCCATCGGGAGCTCGCTCGAGGAGAAACTTGACGGCCTCCAAGGCATCAAATTCAGATGCGACATGCAAAGGGAGTCGTCCGCGAAAATCCACCTGGTTCACACCCTCCTTGTATGCCGTGTAAATGATTTCTAAAGCGGCCAAAGAATTGTGAGCCGCGGCATGGTGAATGGGTAGGGCTCCCATTCGATCTCTGTGTAGAAGTGCTTTTGGATTCAACAGCAGCATCATGTCCACCAACAGACTCCACGCATCTCCGTGACGAGCAATAACGTGCAATGCCAGTTCTCCAGTTGAGGGCTCTTCTTCTCCTGCTAGCTCGGGATACTTGTCCAACATTTTTTCAACTGACGCCCAGTCCCGCTCTTCAATTAATCGATAGAGTTCATTTTTGCGTGTTACCAGCTCTGGATTATATTGTCGAGGCTGTTGTGAAAACGGTTCATAGACCTGCGGCGGTGGTTGAACTTGTGGCGCAGGCGGTTCCTTTTCTTTTGTAGTCACCATCTTCTGCAATTGTTGACGACGGAACGTGCTCTGTTCAACAAGATTTTTGGTACGATTCTCACGTGTATCCTTGACAACAGATTTGCTGCTTATTTCAGCTTTTGCTTTTTCAGCCTTGGCTTTTTCAGCGTTTGCCTTTTCAGCGTTTGCCTTTTCAGCGTTTGCCTTTTCAGCTTTTGCCTTTTCAGCCCTGGCCTTGTCAGCTTTGGCTTTTTCAGCCTTGGCTTTGGCAGCAGCAACGGCGGCCAACTCTTCCTTTCCGTCCTCTTCAACATTCTTTTGCTCCTTCAGAGAATACAGCAAACTACGAGCCGACTTGCCACGCAAGGCACGCTGCAAATCAAGAGTGGCTTTTTCTCTCTTCTTCTTGGTGTTGAAAGATAGCGTTTTTTGTATTTCGTAGAAGCGATGATTTCTATAGGCGCGTTGGATTATGTAAACGGCGCGTTTCTCAAAAGCAATTCGCTTCCGGAGTTTAATGGCACAGACTACACGAGCGATGGACTGTACCTTGATACAGGCATCCCGCATTTTCTTGTATAAATATCGTGTTTGAATACCTCTAATCAAAGACTGAATGGCAGAGGCTGCGCCCGACAATCGATCTGAACGCATCTTTTCAATCCGATCGAAAGCCTCTCGACGCAAAAAGACCTTTGTTCTTCCTAACTGCAGTCCTGCAATTGCACATCGCGAGGAAAAGTTCAGACTTTCAAATGCATCTCTAGACTCTGGGAATGCACCCACGCCCTCGTAACCCTTCTCCAATTCCCTTAGCTGTGATGAAATTTGTGATATGCGACTCGGTGTTCTTGGTTTGTCTGTTTTATTTTTGTACGTAGACACTATCGTTCGTTGTTTACCAGGAGAATATAAAGATCCGTCAATGCTCTAAACAAGTTTTAAACAACCATAAAGTATGAGTGCTAATTTTGTAAGATTCAATTGTGCTGCCTTATCATGATTTACCTTGGTAGCTCGCGGAGTTCCAGCAACGGATTTTTCAGCTTCTCGCAAGGAGCGCAATAAGAGCAAATCAGCTTCCCAAATATCATTGGAAATAGTGTCAATCAAATGTTTGAGTGCTTCCTGAGTAGTGGGAGGCTTGACACCCCTTGGTGATCCCGGCTTGACCAAGATTGCCGACTGAAGGGGCGCATTAATCCCACCATCGCCAAGGACAAAGTACCGGCGCAAAAAAACTTCGTGGGGATACCGCGTCGGATATCCTGCTCTCGAAACTCGGACCGCCTCCAGCACACCACCACATCTCAACTGTTCAACAACATTTTTGGGCTCAAAGCAGTGAGGAATAAGTTCATCGTTGGGTTTGAGACAACGAATGTAATGTGGAACAGTGGTGTCAATGCGTTTGCGCAACAATCTGAGTTGGTCAGTGAATTGTGCACCAACAGATTTGGCGGAAATAGAACCTCCCATGGGCACGCCGGCTCCTCCACGACTGTTGCTCTTTTTTTGCTCAACACGAATAAATGGCCGGATATCTTGAATTAACGGAAAAGTGGATTCAGATAATAGCTTGACCGATGCATCGGGAAGCTGGTCACGATTTTTCTCAAGCCATCCATCTGTACTGTATTCAACCGGCCCCGCATAATGGTCGACGGAAAACTTGTGATTGACGCGCTGAGTTGATGAGGCTGAAAAGCGCGGGTGTTTATCACACTTGGCGTAAAGATATCGGGTGAACTTTTCATCAGAAGATTGAGGGACAATGCACTGCTCATCCAAGAGAGCTAAGATGCCCAGATGCTTTTTATCAATCAAATCCAGAACGTCTTGATTATCCGGGAAAGAAATAAACTTCCACATGATGCCTTCGCGCTCGTATTCTTGTTGTTCCAACTTGAAAACATACTTGTTGAATTGTTGTTGTAGGGCTTCATTGGTATAGTTGATACAAATTTGTTCAAAAGTGTTAACTTGAAATGTTTCAAAACCGAAAATATCCAAGACGCCAATGCAGGCTGCCGGGGTTAAATGGCGCTTGGATGCACCCTTTGAAGGAGTGATAATGAGTCCAGATGGCTCGTCGCGAATACTCTTGTTGGTTTGTTGCACTACAAAGTCAAAGGCTGCACCATAAACAGCCTTGATGAGCGCCTCTTTGGCATTCAGGGCTTGCGCAACAGAAAGAGGCACGATGACAGACTCCAATCCTGCCACGACAATTTTGTGTGTTAGCGATTGCGCCAGTTTTCTAGAGTCTACACCCAATAACAGAGACACCGCCTCACGATCGGGACTGTCCAGGAGCACACACCCCTCATCCTCATGATCAGAGTAACGCATCTGCTGAAATTGTAAATTTCCCAGAAAGAGGACAGCTACAACAAGTTGCATCAAGTTCTGAATTACAAGCGCATCAAAGCCAATAGTGATCATGGCGTCCAACATTTCCAAATGATTCTCACTGTCTGAAACTCCATCTCTACGATCATAAGTGTCGGAGCTTTGCAAGATGACGAAATCAGGAGGCTGCAAATTCTCCAAAAAGAATTGTTCGCGTTCCTGCTTGGTGGCACTTGCCAGTAGCTGGTAAAAGACGTGGTAGTTGCGCTCTCCAAATGTAGGTTGGATGAGTCTAACCTTTTCGAGCAGATAAGTTTCTATAGTTGCACCTGTGAGCTTTCCATTTGAAGTGAAGTGGACATCAATGTACTTCCCAAAGCGCGAAGAGTTGTCATTCCTAATTGTGCGAGCATTTCCAAAGGCCTCAAGAATAGGATTCGACTGCAGGACCTGTTGCTCAATGGTGACAACATCGTCCTTTTCGTGTTCGGAGGCTCCCAAGAGACGTCGACTAGGGGAAGAAGCATAACCGGTAAACTGGTCACTGCGCTTGGACAAGACAGCAAGATAATTTAGAACAATCTTTGTAGTGACTGTCTTGCCAGCTCCAGACTCTCCGCTGACTAGAATACTCTGATTGCAGGGCGGAATGTCTGTAACTACGCGGCGGGAAGATTGTCTCATCAAGAGCGTGGTCTCAATTCCACGCACCATGGCACGATATGCGTCGTCGGTAGTCTGGTAAACGTGAGGTGATAAACGCTCATTTCTAGAAGCCGATGGAGGAGTGGGCGATGCAATGACTGTTCGCCTGGAGTTATTGTGAACCAGACTGTGACCCGAGGGGGTGATCGGGATATTGGCATCACGCAAACCTTCTCCATTCATACGATAGCGTTCCATACATTCCATACTGTAAAGCTCAGTCATGGGCTTGAAAGGGTTGACTGCAATCAGGATGGGTCCAGTGTTGGTATAAATAATATCCTGATCGTAGCGTATCCTGAGAGAGTGCAAAATTGCAGGCTCATGAAGGTGTGTAAGGTGGATCAAATCATCGACATTGCTGCAAGTGTTTTCTGATTCTTGAACACTCAAATTTGTTTGACTGGTATCAATATTTCGAAATTTGACATCTTCCAAACCCTCGGGCCGTTTCAGTTGCTCACTGTCAACGTCAATAGTGATTTCGAAAGGCTTGAACTCATTTTGTTCAGATATATCGCCTCGGCCAGCCCATACTGAAGAGTGCCTGGGATTCAGAGCCATGCTGACATCAGGACTAAGGTGATCGTCTGGCCGGTGATCACGGGACAATCGATGGGGACTGTGCACACCCACATCGAAAGACGTTAAATGACCTGGACCGACATAAGGCCGCGGCGGAGGATTGTGAGCAGGCACGAAATCGGCTACGGGGTCATCCTTGAGAGTTATCCTAACAAGGTGCCCATCGTCATCCAGTGGCTCCTTGTTGGCTATATAAGCTGGAACCCAACCCCATTGCGAGTTCTCACTCTTGAGCCACACGTGAGCCCCTATCTCCATTCTCTAAGAGTTGGGTGTAGCCCTTTGGAGCCCGAATCAAGGTCAATTGTCGTTTTGCTGTATTATTTCTCCTGAAAGTATTTCATGCACTCATATAAAAGAGGGGTGTCTGCGTAATTTTGAAGCCCAACTTTGTTGTATCAAATATGACTACGAATGCTTCTGAAGTTTATTCCAAATTTACTTCGTAGTTGTTGTTGATTGCACGGCAGACGACTATTTTTCCTGGCGGTAGTTACAATTGCGGTTTCGTCACATCTTTCATTCACAGTCGCACTTGTATTATCAGAGATCTATTTTGAATCTGTATATGCTTGCTCACTGTTGTTCTTTTAACGGCTATAATTGGTTGCTTAAAGCTTTCTAAAGCTTTCCACACTTTATTCAAAATAGCACATGGGACTCAAACTTGCTATGCGAGATGCGAGCACTTCTCTTACCATGAACGTACTCGGTCAAGCTCAATCACCATGTAGTTCGCTAAACTGTACCTTATATCAAGCGAATACCTGAGTTGAAGTGCCCTACTTCTGTCCCCTGATTCACTGTTTGTGTGTGTGCCATTTTTCTGATTACAATCATTCTCAACTGTGCACTATACCAGGACAGATTTCTTGACTCAGCTACAGAACATTAAGATGAACATACATGCATTACATATGTAGTCATGACAAGGATCGAAATAATGAAGCAAATATGATCAAACACCATCATATTTGTAGTCGCGAAAGAAATCATTTGCACTTGGTTTCAATTTTGAGTTTCATTTCCCAACAATTAAGTCTGCTTGATGCTTTGATACCAGGTTCAGGTTTACATTGGTTTAACTGTCCGAGATATATTTCGAATCGATTCAAACGGCTGTCCAAGATTACTGAAAAGCTATCCCATCTCTTAAATTGGTCTTAAGCAACAAGAACCATATTGAAAATTGTTGTAATCACATTTCGCATGTCCCTCAGTAAATCGTCGATTGTCAAAGTTGGCATACATGACGAAATTGCAATAATTCCATTTTTTGTTGACTTCCACTCAGTAGTTTTGATTGGTTCATCTTTTAGTGATTTGGAGTTCTGCTCTGCGAGTTTTTGGACTTTGCTATGCAGCTTTTGTCTACTCATGAGTCACGAGCAATCATTGATATATGATCAATGTTCAGACAAAATTGATCATTTTGAAAATGAGCAAAATTTACAGAGATGGTAGCTATGGTTTCATATCACAACATGATTTTTTCAACACCAGAGTTTGCATCCCAGCATTTCTGAGTTATAATCAAAGAATTTCTTGCACCATTTTGACATCACTAGATGTCAATTTAAATTCAGATTTGGGGCAGAAGTTTTCTATTTATTTCTTGATAGGATATAAAATCCATTGGAAAGTTTGTATCAAGGCCCTGTCTGCTATCAAGCAGCTACCAGTGGAGTATGGTTATCTGTAGGTAGAGAAGGCCCAGAACTGTACCTGTTTCTATGGGGCTACTGAATGTTATCAAGAAGCTAGTGTATGCTGGAGGCACTAACAATCTAAATGTCCAGCACAACAAGGCAATGGCCCATATGAACCTGATAATGCTATAACAGGAAAAATTCCAAGATATACAAGAGCTTAGGGTTCAGTACATGACAATGAGGAAAGTATGTGATGAGCTGGGCCTGAAATTTGGAAGATGTGAGGAAAATACCAAGGCAGTATTGAATAAATAGGGTGTAAATGAGCTGAAAACTGTCCAACTTAAGAAAGCAACTGACAAAATAGAAGAAGAGCATCACACAATCCTTTTCCTATACTAGAAAAGCCAGGCATACCAAGTAGCTGGATCCTACTGGAAAGCCAGTTGGCTGTAGATATGTTCTCTAACAAGAAGTTGCTTACTAATGTTTGAGATGCAAAGTTGATATTGAACCTGTACGGTAGCACTGGAAAGGCTATAGTAACAGAGAAAGGTGACCTCAAGGGCTTTGGGACAGTCTGGTTCTATCCTGATGGCATCATGAACATCTTGTCAATATGTAATGTTCATAAGAAATACAAGGTTACTTATGATAGCTTTTTTTAAAGACAGGATTCATTGTCCACAGGGTTGATGGTACAAACCACATATTTATGCCCTCGAAAAAGGGCTTGTTCTTCTCTGGTGTTAAAAATGACTGATGTCACACTTACACAGTAGATAGAATTAAAATAAATACACTGCTAAAGTTTACTCTGATGCCTGTAACGTGTGATCTATACAAGACATTATAGGTAGAACTAGTACTAAAGATTACATAGGGCATGTGGATAAAGGCCCATTACCAAACTGTCCTATCACAATGAGAGACAAGACATGCTTGGACCTAACCTTTGATCCTTGAAGAGCAAGACTACTTACAAGACACCATCATAAGTAGTACTTAATGCATTAGATGACTTACCTGAAGGAATGCTGGAAGAACATGGGGATGTGACATTGGCGACAGATATAATCTGATTTTTCTTTAGTGACGGAAGCATAAAGGCAAGAGGCTGTGAAGATGGTAGATCACAAAAAAAATCAGAAACGAGCTCCCCTACAGCATCAATGGAAGCAATGTTATTATCCTGTGCAATTGATCCAAAAGAAGGCAGACACGTGGCAGTGACAGACATCCCAGGTGCTTTCCTACTTGCCAATACGGAACAGGATGTCCACATGCTGTTGGAGGGAACTATTGCCAAGATAATCACAAACTGGATCCAAAACTATAAAGAAAATATTTATGAAAAAATAAACATGACAAACCAATGCTATTTGTGATACTCATAAAGACAGTATATGAGACACTATCAGCTGCACTGCTTTGCAATAGCCTATTATCTAGTAAACTCAAAGAATGGGGATTCAAATTGAATTTATATTATCAATGTGTAGCAAACAAAACAAATAATGGCAAATAATGTACAATTATATGGCATTTGCATGACCTAAAATATCGCACTTCATCAAAAGGATTATAAGACAGCTCAACAAGAAATTTGTAAAGGAAAACCCTCTGACTACTGCACAGGGGATCATATCAGAGTATTCGGGGATGATGATGGACTACACACAACTGGAAAAGTAAAAATATCTATGTGCAAGTAAATAGATAAGGTGCTCGCCAAATTGCCCACAGATATGAACGGATCTGCAACGACCCCAGCAGCAGCACATTTGTTCAACATAAGAGATGACACAAAGAAATTGCCCAAGAGTACTGCCCAAGTCTTTCCTCATTTAGTCACTAATCTACTATGCCTATCCATAAGAACAAGGCAGGACATCCAGATGGTGGTAGCCTATTTAAGCACCAGAAGACAATCGCCCAACAAGGATGATTATAAAAACTGACTTGGGTCATGCAATACATACAAAGTACTAAGGACATAACTTTGATACTAGAACCAAAAGAGAACCCCAATTGGTGGGTAGACAGCTCCTACACAGTACACCCGCACATGCAAAAGCACAGTGGCATAAGCATGACACTAGGAAAGGGTGCTGCATACTACACATCATGTAAGCAGAAATTAAATACAAGGAATTCAATAGAGGTGGAGTTGGTAGCTATAGACAATGCAATGGCACAAGTGCTATGGACCAGACATTCCATGACAGAAAAAGAAATGTTTGTTCCAGACACAACAATCTACAAGGACAACAAAAGTACCAAATGTTGGCCGAGAATGGAAAACATCAAGTAGCAGATGTATGTGACACCTGGATACAAGATATTTGATCAAAAAGGGAGAGGTCAAGGTAGCATTTTGTCCAACGCATGACATGCTAGGAGACTTCTTCGCTAAACCCCTACAGGGTTCCCTGTTCATGCATCTGCAAGGAAAGATTCTTAATCTGCCCAGTAGCACAAGTACCAAGGTTCACAGTAGTGTGTTGGGAAAAGAAAAATTATGCAAAAAGTCAAAAGGTGGACCAGATTCGGCAAACAAAAAGTGGGTAAAAGTCCATGGGACAAAACGGGTTTAAAGGGACTGACCAAAAATGACTAAATCATTGGAAAACTAGTAAAAATTGTTGTTTATGAGCCAGCTACATGTACTAGCTCATAATTTCTAAATTTATTAGAACACACGTTAATTTTAATTTAACTACTAGATTAATGCTGTATTATCAACAATGGGCTTTTTTAATTTCCAAGAAGAAAACATAAGCAGTTCAAATTCCATTCCCAATTGCTCTTTTTTGGCAAGGTTTTCCTCACAATCAAATTTACGAAGCCAATTGGAATTACATATCCATTGCTACCGCGCTGATGGTAAACGATTGATACAACTTGGTGTACTCTCTGCCAAAAAGTAGGTACTTGTATTAGATTCAAGATCAAAGAATTTACGGAACAAACCAAACATGATTGCAGAAATAATAAAATTAACAATGGATAATATATTGATGATCTTTATGAAAAATTCTGCTCCTGATCTCTTTAATTACATGTCTGACGGTGGTGAAAACAGGGAGCATGAGTATGATTTTAATGTTAATTTCTGTTGAGATTCTGTGACATTATGATTAAATCGCAAATCAAGAGCTCAAAAATTCAGACATTTGCAATATCAGAAAAAGGTGTCATTAATGCAAGATGTTTCAAAAGGCTGATAGAACCGAATTTATGAATACGGGATACATGCAAGTTAAACGCTGCACTTAGGCAGTGTTAAACAAGAACATTTCTCGGGTTTGTCTCCTTTAAGGCAATCTCCACCGGAAGTTTCAAGTAATCTTGTCTTGGAAGTATTAGTAGACTAACAGTAGTACTTTTTGTCGAAATTCGTTCCAAAGGATCGTTCTTAACAAGAACTACCGTAAATAGTGGAACTTAAGCACCACCAAATGTACAAGAAAAACTACGAGTTACAGATAGTCGAAATGATTATTTGGAGTTTCAATATCAAAAATTTCTTATTATTGATCTTGTAAGCCTTGATCAAAAAGATCTTTTTACCGCAACTTAAAATGGATAAACTTGAAAAGTAAAAATGTTAAAAATTAGATATGCAAAAGCAATTTGTAGCAATCG